>VOFK01003609.1_pt1 | contig 48961 bp, 64 predicted proteins | sample 5384121 | NCBI WGS metagenome assembly VOFK01 (sample SAMN12384730, study PRJNA508395) | human gut metagenome | isolation source: healthy gut J | host: Homo sapiens | reverse complement strand
ATATTTAACCCTCAGGGTTATTCATTGATCCCAAACCGTACATGGTATGACTTAAGACGACATAAACCAAAAGAAAAATAGCGGAGTAATACACTATAATCTTGCTCGTTAATACTGAAATTGGCTACATGGATAGCTAATTCTTCAACAGCTTTTGTTAGTTCAGATGCAGAAACTTTGCGCTGTGAGTATTCCGATAGTAATCGAAAAAAACTCTGTTGTAATAATGCTTTCATCTATTAATATTTTTAATTTCATAATTAGTTAGTTCGTCTTTTATAGAATTTTACTTATATCATTGGGTGTCTTAAAATAATAGTCTGCACGTATAGGATTAGATACATTATTGCTCCATAAAACCAATCCGGAATCAACACCGGCATTGTTAGCACATTGAATATCATAAATACTATCACCAATATAGAGAGCGTTTTCGGGGCTTACATGGGCTTTAGCCAAATATGCTACTAAGGGTGCTGCTTGGGCTTATGTTCGTCAGTATCATCGGCACATACAATTGTGGAAAAAATAGTCCGCTAACCCTAATAGCTCAAATTCAGAATAATATTCTTGATATGTTTTTGGAGGTTACAATGCCTAAAATATAACCTCTTGATAAAAGGGATTGCAAGCATTCTTTGATACCTTGAAAAGGTTGAATAGTGTGCTGGAGTAATTTCATATTCCTATCCCATCGTTTCAATGCATCTTCTATGTCGGGTATTTTGAGTAATTCCAACGCATTTCTTCCGGTAATGCCTAAAGCAAATTTCAGACTTTCATATTGAGGTGCGCTTCCTGTTATTTCTGTAATTGTTTTTATTAAAGAGTTGATGACTGCATATTCCGTATCTATCAATGTACCGTCTATGTCGAATACGATATGTTTATATTTCATGTGTTTGATTTATTAGTCAAATAATACTTGCCAGTTTCTATCGTAGTAAGCTGAAAAGCACATTTTAATTTGTTCTTCGTTATTTTTCTCTTTTGCAAGAATAGGTAATTCTTCCAATCCGAAATAGGCACTCTCATCCGCTTCAATATTGGGTCGGAAATATCCGCTTTCAATCTCACAAAGAACAAAAACTTTACAAACATTGTAGGCATAGGGGGGAATATTATGCAAATTTCTATCTTTTGCATAGCTATTATCCGGATAGCTTTTACATTTAATCCTGCTTCTTCTTTTACTTCTTTTTCTGTATTAGTCTTGATACTCTGATTTATATCGACCCAACCACCGGGCAAAGACCAAGTCCCATTTTTCTCTTTCACAAGCAGTATTTTATCATCTTTGAATATAGCAGCTCGTGTATCTAATTTAGGAGTTTGAAATCCTGTTTCATTGCAAAACAGATTCTTTACTTTTTCTATGGGTATTTCACTTTGCAGACTAAAGCATTTCTGCTGTAATTTCTCTAATGCGTTCAAAGCGTTCTATATCAAATACATCTTTGGAATATGTCAATCCCCCTTGGGCAATGAATTGTAGTTCTTTTGTCCATTCAAGCCATTGTGGTTGTACTATTTTATTCATATAGTGAATGTTAGTATCGTTATATTGATTTACAAAGGTATGGAAAATGAAATTCTTTATTTTTGTCCTATGTTAAAAAATCATCGGCTTGACCGGATTCTGCTAAGAGAAGGTTGTGTTATTCCTAAAAAAGAGGCAATATGTCCTAAAGTCACTCGGTGGAAAATGCTGGGATATTCTTTTTATCAACTTTTCATAACGTTCTTGGGCAGACAAGTTCAGCCGGGAAATATGAATGTCCTGTAAAAGTAGAAAATTTTCTTGCTGTAACACTCTCATCCAATTGGCAATGTCAATACGGGATTTATATAAATCATTCAACTTGTCTATAGAAATGGAGTAGGTTAAAGTTTCTTCTAAGGTTTCTACATATTCAAATCCTGCTTTGTGTCGATATAAATCCCATGAACCACAAGTCGCATCGCCTTCCATAGAAAACCATGTTGTTATTTCTTTTCCATTATGCAGGATATATGAACGTGTTATACCTTTTTTATAAAATAAACCTTGATTGTCAAAACGACCAGCTTGTATGATGATAGTTTTAGCCGGAAAAGTCTGTTGTTTGAAACAGTACTTTTTAGCAGATGCAATGAATCATCCGAAACAGGATAGAGTTCTTGTATCTTTTTCTTATTATATTATCCATTATCAATGTTTTTTGCTCTTTCTACAAAAATACGAAAACAGAAAGGGATAATATTGTTGCATTCATAGTTTAAAAAGGAATTTGACTATTTTTAGCAAGGTGGGATGAAAAGAGAACCACGATGTGGATATGTGATATAGGCAAAAGAAATAGGTGGTACTAAACTATGTTTAGTTTATCCCTTTGTCTATATAGCCAAAACGAACTAAACCAATTTCTATTGACAGCTAGAAACGATACTGGCGAAAAAAAAGAAATAGTATTACCTTTTTCGCCAGTATCGTTTTTAGCAATCTTTTTCAGTCTTGATTTATCCTTAATAGTTTGAGGAAGAAATGAACTCTTTTATTTCTTCCTCGGTTGGAAGTTCTATCATGTACTTCTGTACAAAGATATTCGGGTCTAATCCGGCAGTGGCATATTTAACTAATGCATCTCCCTTTTCGGTGCAGAGTAAAATGCCGATAGGCGGATTATCATCCGACTGCATCACTTCTGCTTTAAAGTAGTTGAGGTACATATTTAACTGTGAAGCATATTCATGGCGGAACTTGTCTATCTTTAATTCCACAATAACATGGCATTTCAAAATACGGTGATAGAACACAAGGTCAGTAAAGAAATAATCTTCATCAATCAAGATGCGTTTTTGCCGGGCTTCAAAGCAGAAGCCAAGTCCCATTTCTAATAGGAAGCGTTGCAGATTGTCAAGAATGGATTGCTCCAAATCGTTTTCTGTCACTAATGCACGTTCATTCAACCCTAAGAATTCCAAAGTAACAGGGGTATTGATTACATCTTTGGGCTGTAATAAGGTTGCTTGTTGTTGGACTAAAGGGAGAGTGCTTTTTTGTTTTTGGATAGTCCGCTACGTTCGTAATATAAAGATGCTATTTGTCGTTCCAACTCAGCAACCACGAATAGTTTCCATTTCATAGAAAGCACGTTTTACTGGGTTCTCAATTCCCGATATGGTATTTAAATGGGTGGAAGATAATCTGTTGAATAATCTATCAGCCGGAATCATCCATGTTTCGGTTTGTAGAGGTTCTGTTGAAAATTTCCAAATGCCATTTTCAGATTCGGCGGTTAATGACTGCCGAATTTGAATTTGTGATGCAATGTATTGTGTGACAGATACTTTTAATTGTGGGTAAACAAGGTATAACCGCCTAAATTCACGAAATCTACGCTCGTTCAGACCTTTTATTTTCAGCCGTTGTTCCAGCTTCTTCAACAGTTGTTCACCGTATGCGGCACGGTCTTCCCCGTTCTGTTCAAATTCTACGATATAGCAACCCATAAGCCAGTTACGGGAAGTGAGGGCAAGGTTTACAGCGTGTGCGGCTTGTGCCTGCAATGTGTTCTGTATCGTGCTGATATGTTTTACTAATGCTTCAAAGTTCATAGTTACAAAGATAAGTCTTTTGTGGTTAAAACTTTAGTTCGGGCAGGCTATTTATAGCTTCCTCTTTTAATTTATCCACCGCACGGGTGTATTTCTCCGTATGCTTTAATCCGCTATGTCCTAAAAAGGCTGGCTACGGTTTTGATATTTGCCCCATTGTTCAGAATATTCACGGCAAACGAATGTCGGGCGCAATGCCAGCTTATGTGTTTGTCTATCCCGGCTCTCTTTACCCACCGCTTTACTGATTTACAGCAACTTTCGTAAGTAGGTAAATCGAATATCAAACAGTTTTTGTCTACCGGGGCTTCACCAATGATAGACAATAGGCTGTCATTCAGGGGAATAACTACACCACTACTGGCTGAATATCCCTTTGTCTTGCTTTGCTCAAACTTCAATAACCGATTAGCGTAATCCACATTCTTATAGGTAAGGTCTTTTACATCACAGAAACACAAACCGCAGTATAAGCAGAATATAAAAGCCCGTCTGACATTCGGGTTCTCGTTGTCATAATGGCAAGCCGCCAGCTTTTGGATTTCTTCGGGAGAAAGAACATCTTTCCGAAGCATTTGGCTATCCACTTTGCAGGTAACACTTTTGATGGGTCTTTCAACATTACATCGTGGTCAATCGCATATCGAATAACTTTCTTGAAACGCTGGTAAATGCTTTTAGCACCTTCACCCACACTTCGGGATTGCAAATAGGCTACAAATTGCTCCATCATTTCCTTGGTAATAAGTTCCGGTTTGATACTAAACTCATTCATGGGGTATTGCTCTTTTAAGAAGTCCTTAAAACGGCTAAACGCAATTTGTACCATGCGAATATCTTTCTTGGTGTAATTGTTGATATAAACAGATACAGACTAAGGTTCTCTTTTCGCCTGTTGTGCTTTACTGCAAACTTGGGCTTGCCTTGCATCTTTCCACTTATCATAGTACACTTGATTACCGTTTTCATCCAATACGGGCTTTTCCTCTCTACCTAAATAATACTCTAAGTAAAGGCTGATTCTGCCGTCCGAGAGCTTATTTTGCTCCAATTTGGGATTTTCTTTCGTTTTATTTTCTAACTTTGCCATTGTTCAGAGGTTTTATCCCGATTTAGGTACCGTAATCGGGTGATTACACTAAATGCTTGATTTTCTTTTGTTTTCCTATGATTTCTATAGCTTATACCGGGTCTGGGTACTGAGGCGGAGAAAGTTGAAAAACTCTCTCCGCTTTTCTTTTCTACTCCTCGTAACTCATTGGTTTGCTGGGCTCAACGTCCAATACCTTCCAATCGCAACCTGCATAAGCTACTATGAGTCATCTTTCCCGAAGTTTTAATGGAGTATTTCGATATCTCCTGTTGGCATGACGACTTCATGAAAAAACTACTTGGAACGTTCCGATTACAAGAGTGGAACTGTGATTTCACATGGTTTTACAGATGAGAAAGTTATTTAGGATTTTCCTCTTTGTGGCAAACCTGTTTATCTCCACGTAAGACGTCGTCGCTGGTATGGCAAAGCTACAGGGAAAACGTTTTCTTGTTAGATAAATAATGTGAAAACTGTATTTTTTCTTTGGAATAGAATTAACTTTCAGCCACTTATAAGGTCTAACATATATTATTCATTTAATATTATGTTAGAATTATGAGAAAACAAATTTTAAGTTTACTTGTTGTGTTGTTAATCGGCTCAACAGTATGTATGGCTCAGGATCGTCAAAAAGGAAAAGTTGACAGAGAGAAGCGTATCGAACAGATAATAACCGATCTGGGACTGAATGAAAAGCAAGCCAAGGATTTTAAGGCTGCAATGGAAGAAATGCGACCGACAAAGAGAAATTCTAATGAAAGACCTTCGCGCGAAGAGATGCAAAAGAAGAGAAAAGAGGGAGAAGCTAAAATAAAGAGTATCCTGACTGATGAACAATATAAGAAATATCAGGATATGCGTAAAAAGGAAAATGCAGATAGAAAGAAAAAGAACTAAATAAGAAAGTATTTCTTTTTTACTCTTTTTAGCTAGTTTTATTGGCCTGTTATCGTTTCTCGTATATGTTTGGTTATCGTGACTTTAGAGGAGATGATAGGCTATTAAGTATTTATAAAGGTATTATTTATACAGATATAAAAGCAGGTTTTTTGCTGGCTGATATTCATAAATTTTATCCAAAAAGAAGGAAAAAAGAATAGAATAAACAAGAAGCAACGTAACACCCTATCCATAAAAATGCTATATTTATTGCAGCTAGAGAGCACTTTAAGTAATGCTTAAGAGGAAAGACGCAAAGTAGTATATATACTATATATTTTCTATTATTAATTACTTAAACACATTTTTTATGGAAGCCAAGAAATCAAAAAAGGCTACAATCGAGAATCAACGGGGTTCTTGGTTGTTGATGGGTTTGGTTGTTGCGCTTGCCTTCATGTTCGTTTCGTTCGAATGGACACAACATGATGTCAGGGTTGCAGCACTATCATCAGATGATGAATCCATCTTTGTTACAGAGTTAGTTCCGATCACATTCCCAGATGAGAAACTGGAACCGCCTCCACCTCCCGAAAATAAGATCGTAGAAATATTAGAAATAGTAAAGAATGATATAGAGGTAGACGGATAATGTTTCTACAGTTGGAGAGGATATGGACGCAACTCATAAGATTGTCTGGATACCGCCAGTGGTGGAAACGGAAGTGGTTGATGAAGACGTTATTGTTGATGTTGCAGAAATCATGCCTGAGTTTCCCGGAGGTACGGCTGCTTTGATGAAATATTTGGGTACAAATATCAAGTATCCGACTATTTCTCAGGAAATGGGTTCAGCGGGAAGAGTGATTGTCCAATTTGTTGTTGACAAAGATGGATCAATTTCAAATCCCGAAGTGGTACGAGGGGTAGATGCATATTTGGATAAAGAAGCTATCCGTGTGATAAGTTCTATGCCAAAATGGAGGCCCGGAGTACAGAATGGTAAGAAAGTTCGAGTAAAATATACCGTTCCTGTAGTATTCAGGTTACAGTAGTTGCTTGAAATAGATGTGTAATGCGGGGCCGGTTCCGAAAGGGATCGGCCCTTTTTATTGAAATCCGACATTCTCAATCACAGGATACTTATAACATTTCTTTTCCGGATTGCTTCTATGAAATAAAAAAACATATCTTTGCAAGAAGAATAAAAACAAATGTTGATTTTATGAATCTTCTACTTTGTTTAAAAGACCCTTTATCTGGCTTTCCCGCTTCCGTTACCGTTGCGGATATGGTGTACATTCTCCATTTGCATTTAGTCTGATAACGGATGTGATATATGAAAAGATGCCTTATTATGCTTATGATTCTTTGGAGAAAGAACAGAAGAAAATAGTAGAGGAGCGTGGGTGTAATAAAGGTACACAGAAGGTAAATCGTTTCTTGTTCCGGCTGGTGAATAAAGTGCAACCTGCTACTATTGTAGAGGTAGGTCGTCCTTCGGTGACCTCACTTTATCTTCAATCGGCGAAATCTTCTGCGGAATATCTTTTTGCTTCTGACTTGTCGGAACTGTTTCTGGATACGGACGTTTCGGTAGATTTTCTATATCTGAACGATTATCAGAATCCGTGTTTGCTGGAGGAAGTCTTTCGGGTTTGTGTACGCCGGACCACCTTGAAAAGTGTGTTTGTTGTGCATGGAATCTGTTATTCTAAAGAAATGCGGGCATTCTGGAAAAGATTGCAGGCTGACGAACGGGGTAGGTATTACCTTCGACCTGTACGATATAGGCTTGCTCTTTTTTTTGATAAAACAAAAGATAAAAACAACATTATATCGTCAACTTCTGAGAACCTTTTGTACGTTTACCTTATATAGATCAATAAATTGGAAGATTATGAAAAAGAGCCTTGTATATACAAAAACCGGAGACAAGGGAACAACAAGTCTTGTTGGTGGTAGTCGTGTTCCGAAGACCCACATTCGTTTGGAAGCTTATTGGAACAGTGGACGAGCCTTAATTCCAACTTGGGATTACTGAATACTTATTTGCAAAATGAGACTGACAGGAACTTTATTTTGGGCATACAACATAAGTTATTTGCTATCGGGTCGCATTTGGCAACCGATCAGGAAAAACACAACTGAAAGCCGCCAGTATCATTTCAATGGAAGATGTGGAACGTATCGAGCGGGAGATTGATAAACTGGATGAACAATTACCGGAACTTTGTGCGTTTATTATTCCTGGAGGAAGTCGTGGAGCGGCCATCTGCCATGTTTGTCGTACCGTTTGCCGGAGAGCAGAAAGACGCATTCTGGCTTTGTCCGAAACTTGTACAATTTCCCCTGAAGTACTAGCTTTTGTCAACAGATTATCAGATTATTTGTTTGTTTTATCTCGGAAAATGAATTTTGATGAACAAAATAATGAAATATTTTGGGATAATAGTTGGAAATGATAGATTTTATTATACTTTTGCCGGAAATATAGAAAATAAGACAGATTAGTATTCACTTTTAAATACTCAAGATTATGTATTGGACATTGGAATTAGCATCAAAACTTGAAGATGCTCCCTGGCCGGCAACCAAGGACGAATTGATTGATTATGCCATGCGTTCGGGTGCTCCTCTTGAAGTTATTGAGAATCTCCAAGAGATGGAAGATGAGGGCGAGATCTATGAGAGTATCGAAGATATTTGGCCGGATTACCCTAGTAAGGAGGATTTTTTCTTTAACGAGGAAGAGTATTAATTTATAAATGACCGAACATATAAAATGGAGGTGTGTCAAAATGCGCACCTTCTTTTTTTTAACAAAGCCCCCGACTTTCACAAGCCTGGGGCTTTGTTATTACCTAAAGATTTTGTATCTTTTAGGCATAAGATTTTCACTATGACAAAGATACATTTTCGTCCTTATAATTCCAACCAAACAGTGCTTTTTCCTCAAAGAATTGACGAGGATATTGCAGAGCATGATCCAGTTCGGATGGTTGACGCTCTGGTTGAGAGCCTGAACCTTGAAAGTTTCAGGAAGTTGTATAAGGAATGCGGCCGCAGCCCTTACCATCCCAGGATGATGCTCAAGGTCATTCTCTATGCCTCATATGAACAACGTCTATTCCTGCCGGAAAATTGAAAAGCTCCTTCATCGTGATATCCATTATATCTGGCTTGCCGGATATGAGAAACCTGATTTCATTACCATCAACCGTTTCCGCAACCGGGTGAAAAAGGAAATCAACGAGGTATTTACCCAAACCGTACTCCTTCTCTCTTCCAAAGGCTTCATCAGGCTGAATGTGGAATACATTGACGGGACAAAGATTGAGTCCAAAGCCAATAAGTATACTTTCGTCTGGCGAAAAACGGTTGAGCGGAACTGTGAACGCCTGATGAAGAAGATACATGTCCTGTTAGGGCAGATAGACGATGTCATCGCCCAGGAGAACTCATCGGAAAGCAATGAGGAGATTGAGTTCACTCCGGCCATGCTGACTGAGATGGCTGGAGAATTGCGGAAAGCACTTGAACAGGTTCCTGAGCCCTCCACGAAAGAGGAAAAGACTGCGTTGAAAAAGAAACGCAAACAGCTGGAGGAACTGGAAGAACACAGGGACAAGCTGCAGGAATACGACAACCGTCTGGACACGCTGCAGGACAGGAACTCCTATTCCCAAACGGACAAGGACGCTACTTTCATGAGAATGAAGGAGGATGCCATGCGTAACGGCCAGACAAAAAGCCCGGTTACAACCTCCAGATCGGCACCGAGAACCAGTTCATTACCGATTTTGCACTCTTTCCGAACCCTACGGATACACTGACCATGATACCTTTCCTGCAATCCTTCTCAAGCAGATATGACAGGTTGGCCCATACGGTGGTGGCCGATTCCGGCTACGGTTCTGAGGAGAATTACCGCTTCATGTCAGAAAACGGTATGGCGGGCTACGTCAAATACAACTACTTCCACATGGAACAGCGGCCGAGATTCAAACCGGATCCCGTTCAGGGCGGAAAACTTCTACTACAATGAAGAACAAGACTTTTTGTATCTGCCCCATGGGACAGAAGATGCAAAGGATAGGGACTAGACATGTGAAAACAGCATCCGGATATGTCAGCGAAAATGCCAGGTACAGAGCCATCAGATGTGAAGGCTGTCCGCTAAGATGCCGATGTTTTAAAGCAAAGGGGAACAGAACGATGGAGTTGAATCACAGACTCAGAAAACACAAGCAAAAAAAAGCCAAAGAGTTGCTCTGCTCAGAGGAAGGACTGAAACACAGAGGACAGAGATGCATAGAACCGGAAGCCGTGTTCGGACAAATGAAAAAACAATATGAATTACAAACGTTTCCACCATTTTGTGAAAGGATAAGGTCTTCATGGACTTTTCCTTCTTTGCCATTGCCTTCAATATAAAAAAGATGTGTGCAAAAATGACTAAAGAAGGTATGGATTGGCTGATTAGACCGTTTTATGAGCCTTTGCTAATTGCTCTATTTAGATGTTGCGAACACATAAACCAAAGAAATCCTCAAAATATCGCAGCCTTAAAAAATGAGTCGATTTTTATAGTCAATGAAAAAAAAAGAAGGCGCATCGTGTATTACGACACACCTTCATTTTTTATTGATGAACATCGTTTTTGGTATTTCTATTTTCTAACTCGTCTCAGAATATTCTGCATTTCGTAGACTATTTCGGGGTGTTGGTCCGCAAGGTTTTCCTTTTTCATATTCTCTAACTCTCATGTCATAAAGTTGAGGAGTTTTCAAATTTCCAGTCTCTACTTTTGGGCCCCAGGTAATCATGGCAGGTCCATCGTTTGGTTCAATATATTTCCAATTTTTGGTACGTACAGACATGGTTGAAGATTCTTCTATAATCCATGGGCGATCCGTTTGATCCTTTCCGAGCCATGTGTTTAAGCGGTTCTGGCTATCTGGCGCACTTCCTTTTGGTAATTTTGCATTGATTAGAGCAGCCATTGATGCAAACCAGTCGATTTGTGATACTAAGGCGTCGGAAATTTGCGAACCGGGGATTTCTTTCGGCCAACTGACAATTGCAGGTACCGCCGTTCCTCCTTCAAATGCGCTGTATTTATTACCACGAAAAAGGACCTGCAGGACTATGTCCGTTAAGCAATTCCTCAGCATGGTCATCATAACCGTCGTCAACTACCGGACCATTGTCACTAGAGAGGATAATTAATGTGTTTTCTCGTAATCCCCGTTCGTCAAGAGCTGCTATTATTTGTCCCACTGTCCAGTCAAATTGGGCAATAGCATCACCACGTACTCCCATTTTATTCTTACCTCTAAAACGTTCATGTGGAAAACGTGGTACATGTACGTCGTTTGTAGCAAAATACAAGAAAAAAGGCTGGTTTTTGTACTTGTCGATAAAATCAATAGCATGTGCGGTGATGGAGTCGGCTATATTTTCATCTTTCCATAATGCTTTGCCACCACCTTTCATGTATCCTATGCGACCAATTCCGTTGACAATAGCCATGTCGTGCCCATGACTATGTTTCATATTGTACAACAGTTCCGGATGATCTTTCCCTAATGGTTCGCCAGGGAATGGCTTTTGATAACTAACCTCAATAGGAGCAGAAGGGTCGTAGTTGGCTACTTTACCGTTTTCAATAAACACGCATGGTACGCGATCCGCTGTGGCTGCCATAATATAGGAATAATCAAATCCCAAGTCTCCCAGTGCTGTAGGTAGTGGAGCATTCCAGTCTTGCATGCCCGATTTGTCACCCAATCCTAAATGCCATTTGCCGATAGCGCCGGTGATATATCCGGAATTCTTAAAAACATCTGCCAGCGTGTAAGTTTCAGGTCGGATAATCATACCAGCATTACCTGCTGCCACACCGGTTCCCGGTACACGCCACGCATATTTTCCAGTGAGCATGGAGTAACGTGAAGGAGTACTTGTTGCCGCAGTGGCGTGCGCATTGGTGAATTGGACACCACTTTCTGCCAATTGGTTTACATGGGGAGTTTGTACGTTTTTGGCTCCATAGCATTCGAGGTCACCATATCCCAGATCATCTGCATAGATAAAAATGACGTTTGGCTGCTTTTGAGGATTTGTTTTGGTTTTGAGCTTTTCGCTTTGTGCCGGACCTGTAACCGCCAATAGGCTTGCAACTGGCGAAAGAAAAGCTAATAATGCATACTGTTTCATGGGTATATTTATTTATAGGTTTTAAGGTAACTTATACCTTTGTGTCTTATTAATAAATACGTATATTTTTAGCCCAGCACTATATCAAACCCAGTTAAAACTAGTTAAAACGCAGAATGTCTCTTATGGTATCGTAATGAAGAAAATAAATAGGTTCAAATTCTTTTTTATGAATTTTAAAGCAAAGTAGATATTACGTTCTACCGCCTTCTCGCTAATGTCAAGTTGTTCTGCTATTTCTTTGTTTGTCATTTGTTGTTTCCTGCTCATGATAAAAACCTCTTGTTGTCGTGGTGGAAGTAAAGAAACTAATTTCCATATATATTCCAGTAGATCCTTAACTTCGAGCGTCTCATCAGATATAGCAATTTTCTCAGCAACCTCAAGAGCAGTAATTTTCATCGTTACCTTATTCAGACTTTTGCGGAAGTAATCAAAAATTGTGTTACGAGTCATAATAAAGAGTAATCCGTCTATGTCTTTGTTTTCGTTGATTGATGCACGCGATTCCCATAATTTGATAAAAACCTCTTGTACTGCCTCTTTTATTTCCTCGTCGTCATTCAGATAAATCTCTGAAAATCTGTATACTTTCCGCCAATAATGATCATATACAAAGGTAAATGAGGTTTCGTCTCCTTGTTTTAATTTTGCTAAAACAGATGTTTTCTCCATTACGTGCATAATTATAATTGTTTTGCAAAGATAAGAAAAAAAGGACTGGTTAGCGTTCTAAAGAACTGCTTTCTGATTTTTCGAAAAAAAGTTCAATGCAATGTAGGGGTAGACATAAAAGTTTCGTATTTAATATTAGAGACGCTTGTTTTATAATGAAAATGAAAAATGTGAAAAAGATAGATATGAATAAGAAACTATATGAACAAATCAAAGCTTTATTAGCAGACAAACTGGATGAAAAAGAACAAAAGGAACTATTTCATCATCGAGAGTTTGAAGAAAGAATGCACCTGCAATGGAATATGGATCGACAAAAAGAACTTGACGATGAAGTAGGGCGAAAGATGTGGAAAATGGTAAGACAGAAATGTCTGGATTGCCAACAACAGAAAAAGCATGTTTATATACCATATTGGCTATCTGTGGCTGCCGTAGCTCTTGTTTTGCTACTTGGAGCAACTTGGATGTATTTCTCCGGAAAAAAGGTAAATGAGGCGAAAGATGCTTTTGTAGAAGTAGTATCAAAAGAAGGACGTCTATATATGCTGCCTGATAGTTCACGAGTTTGGATGCATCCGGGAAGTTCTATCCGTTATCCGGAGAATTTTGTTCAGAATAGAAAAGTGTGGTTGAAAGGAAATTCCCATTTTGATGTTTATAAACAGGAAGGCAAACATTTTATCGTATACATTGATAGGGCTTTTGTAGAAGTAAAAGGTACTTCTTTTTTAATTAATCAGGAACAGGCAAATATTTCTAAAGTCACTTTGTTTAGTGGTAAAGTCGATTTTACGATAGTAGGTACTGAGCATACTATTGAGATGAAACCTTCGCAAGAATTGACCTTCAACGCGGAGAAGGCAAGCGTGAAAGTGGATGAAATGCAAGGAGTGAAATGGAAAGATGGTAATTATGAATTTACAAATGTTGATTTAAGTTCATGGATTGAGATTGTAGGAAGAATATATAATGTAAAAAATATCATTGGAACACGGACAGGCAACCAAGAATCTGTTAAATGGGCGTCTACGTTACAATGAGTCATTGGAAGAAGCTATTGAAAAAATGTGCTTCAGTACAGGGTGGCGATATAGAAAGGAAAATGGAGAATATATCATATTCCGTTAAAGGTATACTATAATATGTTTGTATAATTTTTTAATGTTAATCTTTTAATTATTTAGTATGGAAGAAAAGCAGCAGCATGGCAGGTGGAAGTACCTCATGTGCATTTGGTTTGGAATCTTTTGTTTCCCATTGATTGCAATAGCAGCACAGGAGTCATAAAGGTGAAAGGGTATTTTAGTGAAGTACAAGCTATCCGTCAGATCGAAAAAAACAGTAATTATGTGTTTTTTTACGATGCAGCGGATTTGGATGAAGTAAAGCGCAAAAACATTGACTGCCAAGGTACGATTGAAAAAGTATTGTCAGTTGTATTTGAAGGGAGTAATGTTAACTATTTAGTCCGGGGAGACGAAGTTGTACTGAAAGTGAATAAACAGAGTGTACAGCAGAAAGGGAGAGAAAAGAGTCGTCACGGGTGTGGTTACAGACGCCATAGACGGCGAGCCGTTGGTAGGTGTGAACATTGTTGTGAAAGGTCAGAAAAGTGGAACTATCACGGATTTGAATGGTAGATATTCTATTTCTGTGAGCGGAGACAAAGCCGTACTGGTCTTCTCGTACATTGGTTACCAGAAACGTGAAGCTCCGGTAGAAGATTTAGGGGTGGTTAATGTCACGATGTCCGGAGAACAGCAGACGTTGAACGAGGTCGTTGTTGTAGGTTCCGGAGTACAAAAGAAAGTGAGTGTGACAGGGGCTATTACAAATGTGAAAGGAGATATTTTACGAATGCCGACTTCACAATTAAGTACTTCGTTTGCCGGTAAGGCTGGCAGGTGTGATTGCTACCACTAAAACAGGAGAGCCGGGTTCTGGGGCTGATTTTTATATTCGCGGTATTTCTACTTTTTGGCGGGCGTACAACACCGCTTATATTATTGGACGATGTAGAAATTTCAGTAGCTGATCTGAACTATGTGCCGGCGGAAAATATCGAGAGTTTCTCCATTTTAAAAGATGCTTCTGCAACTGCAATTTATGGTGCACGCGGTGCAAATGGTGTAATGATAATCTCGACAAAGGGAGGTGATTACAATATGAAGACGAAAGTTAATGTTAGTGCGGAGAACTCTTTCAATATCATGTCCGATTTTCCTGAGTTTGTAGATGGTCCCAGATATATGGAACTTTACAATGAAGCTGACCTGTCGAGAAATCCGAATAAATCGAAAGATCAATTATTGTATTCGGACAGACGGATCCAGTTGACCCGTGACGGGGTAAATCCTTATGTATATCCGAATGTGGATTGGCAGGATGTCATTTTCAAAAAGATGACAATGACGCAGCGTGCCAATATCAATGTATCGGGAGGAGGTACAAAAGTGAAGTATTATATGAGCTTGAATGTCAGCCACGATAGTGGTTTGCTGAATACGGAGAAAGCTTATTCGTGGAACAATAATATTAATATCATGAATTATACGTTCCAGAATAATATCTCCTATAAGTTGACCCCCACAACGACAATCAGGATGAATATGAATGCTCAGATCCGTCAGAACAAAGGGCCTAATATCAATAGTGCTGATTTGTTTAAAATGATTCTGACGACTACTCCGGTAACTTTCCCTGCAACTTATCCTGCGCAACCGGGTGATACGTATATCCGCTATGGGTCTGATTATCAGAGTTCGGACTATCTTTATCCTAATCCTTATGCGCAGATGATGACTTCTTATAAGGAGCAGAATGCGAATACATTGAATACAGTCATTAAAGTGGAGCAGGATTTTGGGTTTGTAACAAAAGGATTGAAGGCAAATATTTGGGTAAACTTTAAAAACTGGTCCAGCAGTTCCTACAATCGTTCCATTACTCCTTATCTTTTCAGAGCTGTGGGATACAGTGAAGATAGTCCGTTGGAATATGACTTGGAACGTATTCAGGAAGGTGCAGACTATATAGCACAGTCGGATATTGCCAGAAGTTCGGATCAGACATTTGAATTTCAGGGAAATATCAGTTATAATCGTCAATTTGGTTTGCACAATGTCGGAGGTATGTTGATGTACCGGCAAAGGGAATACAGAAGTGATGTGCTTCCTAATCGTAATCAAGGAGTCTCAGGACGTTTCACATATGATTACGGACAACGTTATCTGGCTGAAATCAACTTCGGTTATAACGGTACGGAACGTCTTGCCAAGAAGAAGCGTTTCGGTTTCTTCCCGGCAATGTCTTTAGGATGGGTTATCAGTAATGAGAAGTTCTTTGAACCTTTGAAAAATGCGGTGAATAATCTGAAAGTGAGAGCCTCTTATGGATTGGTAGGTAGCGATGATCTGGCACAAGCGGGCGGAAGCTATTATTTATATATTGATAAGCTTGACGGATAATAAATTGGATCAGATAAAGTGGACATTTGGAGAGAGTATGAATCACACATTGGGAGGTCCGGAGATTGCCTATTATGCAAATCTGGATGCTGTGTGGGAAAAAGCGAAGAAATTTGATATTGGCGTAGATATGACTTTGTTTGACCACTGGAATATAACAATAGACTATTTCTATGACAAACGTTACGATATATTTATGGAACGTCAGTCTTGGCCTAATTCTTTGGTTATGGTAAAGCAAAAAAACCTTGGGAAATGTCGGTAAAATGGATAGTAAGGGTGTGGAGTTCAGCCTTAATTATCATAAGAATTTCTCTAAAGATTTGGGGGGCTAGTTTTCAGGCTAACCTGACATATAATAAAAATAAGTTGGTTTATAAAGACGAACCGGATTATCCTACTATTTGGAAGTCGGAAACAGGAAAACCATATTCCAGATTGACCGGATATATTTTCGGAAGGACTGTTCCAGAGCCAGGAGGAGATAGATAACAGCCCGGAACAGATGGTAGGAAATAGCACTCCGAAGGTCGGTGATATCAAATACCGTGATTTGAATGGTGATGGAAAAATAACGGAAGACGACCAATGTATGATTTCCAAGTACGGTTCTGTTCCACGTTTGCAATATGGTTTCGGTGGTACCATTAATTATAAAAAATTCGACTTTGGTATTTTCTTCAGTGGTTCGGCATTGCGTTCCATTCTGATCAATGGTTTGGACCCCTTCCTTGAAGGGAATCGTATACCGAATAAGAATGTGTTGAAATTTATTGCAGATAATCACTGGTCGGTAGATAATCCGAATCCGAATGCCGAATATCCGCGTTTGGGATTGACGACCGGTGATATAGGTAATAATACGGTCAACAGTACTTATTGGTTGCGTAATGGTTCTTTCCTGCGTCTGAAGAATCTGGAAATCGGTTATAAAATTCCGTATGGGCGTATTTATGTCAGTGGTGCGAATCTGCTTCGTTTCAGCCCGTTTGATTTGTGGGATCCGGAATTGAGCAGTTGGAATAGCTATCCGTTGCAACGTACGGTCAATGTAGGTTTACAACTTAATTTCTAATAATCTAAAATCATAGAAGATATGAATATTCTGAAAAAATATAGTTCAGTGGGTCTGATTGTGACTGCTCTTTCATTTAATTTAGTTTCTTGTGATTATCTGGATGTAGTTCCGCCTGAACAAGCAGGGCTACAGGATGCCACAAAGACCCGGAAAAGTACTTTAGGATTTCTGTTCACTTGTTATGCAGGACTTCAGGAAGATGATTCTCCTATTGGTCACACAAGTGCTCTTAATGGTTCCACAGATGAGTTTGCACTGCCGATAGAATGGCGGAACGATAGTGGAGCTTTTTTGGGATGATTATGCATATAATTTAGTCTCGGCAGCCAATCCGGATGGACTTTGGGGTAATTATTATAAGTATATTGGTCAATGCTATCTTTTTTTACGTCAGGTCGAAAATAATCCCGGTGAAACCTTATTGTAGGAATGGTTACCGGGTGAAAAAGAACAGTGGTTGGCCGAAGCTCATTTTTTAATTGCTTATTATCATTTTGCATTACTGAAAAATACGGTCCTATACCTGTTGTTACGGAATATGTACCTCAGAGTACTCCCTCTTCCGACTTTGGTGGAAGATATCATTATGATTATTGTGTTAACTGGATTGCATATCAACTTGATCTGGCAGCACAGAATTTGCCGCCGACCCGTGAGGAACAGAATGGGGACGTGCTACTTCTACGATGGCTAAAGCTTTGAAAGCCCGTGTACTGATGTATGCTGCTTCTCCTCTTGAATGGTCAATTCCCTTTTTTCTTCATGGAAGAATAAAGTGAATACTCCCGGGGATAAAGACTTTTTTGTAGGTGATGATGCTAAATATAAAGAATCTATCGGACGGGATGATTATGGCATTGAACTGGTAAGTAGCAGTTATAATGAGAAAAAATGGGGAAAGAGCGATGGGAGGCCTGTCAGACGGCGTTGGATTTTGCGCTTAATGAGGGTGGATGCCGTCTTTATGGAACGGAAAGCTTCTGATATGACATTGTATCAGACAGAACTGGGAAATAGTGATAAGTGGTTACCTTATGTGCCGGGAAAGGAGGATAATAATATTCAGGAGAACAGAGAGTTCAAAGAAAGAGTAATGATGCTTCGTTATATGGTTGCTTCCCGCTATCCGCATAATAAGGAATTAATCTGGGGGCTAACCGGTAAGAATATTAATTCAAGAATACAGGGACGTATACCGGCGCATATATTCCAAACAGGTAATAAGACTTCTTGGGCAGGGGGATTTTCAGCTATTTCTCCGACGCTATATACCATTGAACATTTCTATACGGAAGATGGTGTGTTGCCTGAAGAGGCCGCTTCAACAGGCGATTTTGCTTCAAGAGCAGAATGGTTCCAAAAAGCAGGAATAGCAGGAAACAACAGAGAGGATATTATTAAACTTTGTGTGAACCGTGAACCGCGTTTTTTACGCATGGATGGCGTTCGATGGTGGTGATTACGGTTCAAAGTTGTTGAAGGCCAGCAGTGGCGATGCAGGTTCGCCATGCGTTTTTGAACATGAAGACTGCTGCAGGACATGGATACGACCTTACCAGAAGTCCGCGTAACTATAATGTTACAGGATTTATGACCCAAAAAATATGTAAATCCGACAGCTCAATTTGTATTCGATGGTGGAGCCTTTCCAGGCTGGAGATACCAAACCGATACCTCTTATACGTTTGGCAGAATTGTATCTGAATCTGGCGGAATGTCAGGCGAACGTAGGTGGTGCCAATCTGGCAAAATGCTTTAGCCAACTTGAAGGAGGTTCGTGACCGTGCCGGTGTTCCCACGACTACGACTGTACCGGAACAGAGTAAATTAATTGAAATGATTCATAATGAGCGATTTATTGAGTTCTGGAATGAAGGCCATCGTTATCATGATGTGCGCCGTTGGGCGGAAGGTCAGAAATACTTTGGTGCTAAACGTGAGGGGTTGAACGCAATGGTGAAAGATGTACCGTTTGAAAAATTTAATGTAAGGACTACTATTGACCAGCCTTTCAGATGGAACGACCGTTTATATCTGGCTCCTATTCAGAATGCCGAAGTGTATAAAAAACCCGCAAATGGTTCAGGCATACGGTTACTAATTGTATTATGAATTTAAAAAGCAAATTTATGAAGAAAAGTTTATTTATACCATTATTATGCGGATTGTCATTTGTCTATACGGCATGTGATGAATATGATGATACATATCCGAAAGAATATCATAAGATCTTGTCTTTGAAGCAAACCGGAGAAGAAAGTAAAATTCTTTATAACACCGGTCAGATGCTTCTTTTGATATAACAATCATGAAGACCGGATGTGATCCGTCATTAACGGCTCAGGCTCAATTGACTGTATTGTCGGATGAAGCATTAAAGGAATACAATGAAAATTATACTATTTTGCCTTCAAATACCTATTCTATAGATGGCAGCGAGTTGATTTTTCAGTCCGATGAGAGATATAAAATGTCCAAAGTGGTGATGAAAACGAGTGCAATTCAAGCCTTGGTAGAACTTCCGGAAAATGCTTTTGATAAGACTTTTTGTATTGCCCATTTCATTGGTTAGTGCTACGGATTCTGTAAATTCTATGAATAATCTCTATGTCATGAAGCCTGTGATTACCACTCCGAAGCTGGAATTTAAAGTCTCTGAGGAAGAATCTGTCCAAGGGTTTTATAAATAGTACGGATCCTGTTTTATTCACTATACCTATGGGGTTAGAGATAGACAACCAATGGGATTTCACGGCTAAGGCAGAAGTTGTGAATAACGATGGAAAGGAAGGATACTTGTCTTCTAGTTCAGTAACGCTGGAAAATGACGGTCTGGTAACGTTTGAGCCGGGAAAAAGAAGAAGCTTCATTGAAGGTGTCGGTATCGGCAGGAAGCGGTGATGATTTGACAAATCTGGTTGTAGGAGGACGAGTGGCTATTAAAATTACCGAAATAGAAGGAATTAATTTTGATTTTGATAGTCGGGAGTTTAATCTGACAGTGACAGGTAAAGAATATGAGTATAATAACAAAGGGTTGGATGCTTCTATGTTGAGTTTCAATTTCCCCGATTTTGTAGGTAATACAACTGCTGCGAGTTTGTTTGATAAAGATCCTGCAACGTATGTGCAGACTCCATTCCCTAATAGGAACTTTGTTAATACCGGCGGCACTAATCCTTATCTCCAATTGCAACTTCCGGAAGGAGTTACAGATTTTGCCATCTCATGGACACAGTGTTTACAAAATGAAGTCTCTTTATTGAGAGGATTTGATGTACTTTGGTCTGTTGATGGTACATTTGAGGATATTCCTAATGCTCGAAAGTCATATAGTGTGGCTGATTTGAGCGCGGCAGGTGCGGTTAACTTGGGAGCTTCTTTCACAACATCAGCTTGCCATTGTGATACCCCGGTTAAGTTTATACGTATAGTACAAACTTGGAATTGTGAGAGTACCACTGATGCAGGTGGAAGGTGGCAATTCCGATTGGCTGAACTTAAACTTTACGGAGTATCCATTAAATAAGATATATATCTGAAAAATAGCTTTATCCGTTGGTTGGTTTGAGTATAAAAGGATTCCGGCCAACGGATTTTTTATCAGTTAAATCTAATATTATTTATTATGGTAAATTTCTTGAAGACACACTTTGGTACCATGTTGACAGTGCTATGCGTCCTATTACTTTTTACTGCTTGCAGTGACGATGAAGAGGTGATAGATCCCTTTCTAAAAACAGACTTGATTGGTGAAACAATCAATTTGGGTTCGGATGCCGTAGAAGCATTTGACGTGAAAGTAATAACGAACCGGAGAGACTGGGAAATTGCTTCTTTAGGAGTTGTTCAATGGTGTAATTACGAAATCATTCCGGATGGAGAAAATGCTATCATTCGTTTTTCCGTTGCCGAGAATGAGGAAGCCACGCAACGTGAGACAGAATACCGGTTAACGGCACCAGGTTGCCAGCCTTTGAAAATAAAAATTGTTCAATTAGGAACAGAATATGCGATTCTTTTTGATCAGTCCACCCCTAGGAAAGTGACACAGGAGGGTGAAGAATTTTTGTTGACTGTAACTTCTAATGTCGCTAATGAACCTACGATAGAGGCTGATATGGAAGGCTGGGTTGAAATAATAGAACAACCGATAGTGACAAGAACTTTTTCAGACAAGATTTTTAAGGTTACAGTACATAAGAACATCACGTTTCAGAATCGCACGGGGCATATTAAATTTGTCTCAACTGCGTTAAAAGACCCCGTAGTTTTTACTATCATTCAGGAGAAAGCCTCCACTGAAGGTATGGGTGATACGAAATTGAAGGTAAAAAAAGCGCGGAACTTATAGAAGGCAATGTTTACGGCAATCAGGATGTCAGTAAAACTATTGATGGAGACTATTCGACAAATTATAGTAGTGCCTCACTAGGTTCGCCGGAAGCCAATAGAGGACATTCTATTATCATTGAATATACATTGGAACAGCCCGAAAACATAGGTTATGTTCGTTTGATGCAACGTTCGAACAATGATAAAAATTCTCTTTTTGCCAGTGGAGGTGTTTCGGTTTTGAAAGAAGGCGAAACTACTTGGAATGAGGAAATCGGTTTTGTAGCCGCACAAACGGCGGGAGCGGCTGTTGATATTAGTGTTAATAGCCTTCAAGTGAGTAAAGTGCGTGTACGTATCGATCGGATGACGCCAGGAATTGATAACGTCAATGTGGCTCTGGCCGAGTTCGAGTGTTATCAGTATTCGGATAATACAAATGACATTTTGGAAGCGCAAAAGTTCTTTACGGACGAGACCTATTCGGAATTAAAGGGTACAGTGACTTCAGAAAGCCTTAAGGAGATCAAGACCGCCGTTATTTATCAATTAGCGAAAGAATTGCTGGAAGGGAAATACGATAAAAAATTTCGTTTTAGTACCTACCATTCTTGCAAGAGTCCTGAAATAGTGGCAGAAGAACTGACTATAGGCTCAAGAAGTATATATGATAATCCGACGGGAATCTATTTTACGCAGGGAGAGCCGGTGCTGGTTTTCGTTATGTACAAAGGAGCAAGCAATACCCCGCTGAGTCTTGCTATTGCCGATTATAGGGAAGGTGGAAAGAAAAGCGTGATCTCCTTGCGGGGGAGGTTTGAATGTGATTACTCCGGCAAATTCGGGTAATGGCTATATTCAATATTGGACGAGAGATGATGCCGGAGATACAGATGTCGATATTCATTTTTGTTTCGGTAAACAGATTGGCTATTGGGATGTAAGACGTGGTGATACGGATGCCACTTGGCCGGAAATATTGGAGAGGGCTAAGAGAAGTGCGGTGGATATTCCGAATGCGATGATGGATATTCTGGGACAAAGAGTACACTTGCAGAATACGGTGAATGCCTTTGCCAAATGTGCGCCAAACGCAATTCAGGCAGTAGTCGATATGCACGACCGTATGTTGGATTTTGAATATTTGATGATGGGACTGGTGAAAAACAATGCTGTGCCTGCTAACCGCTTTTTTTGGCGTCCGTTCTTGGGGAGGAAGTCCTAATGGAACGGAGTATGTGCCAATTATCCCAACACGGAAGATGCGATGTTGGTTCCGAAGGTCTTTTTATAGAAAGAATAATGTATGGGTTTTCGGACATGAGTTTGGGCATGGCAACCAGGTTGCCCAGATGAAAGGCAATGGTTGGACGGAAGTGACCAATAATCTTTACTGTTCATTTGCTCAGTATATGATGAGAAACGACCCGTTGAGTGAAGGCTATCTGAGACTGGAACATGAATCCTTCAAGCGTCCAGGAGCACGTTCGGCTTTGGCGGGCGGGCGTATAAATGCTTTCTTGAACGAAGCTTTTGGTTGCCCATAAATCGTACTTTTTATGCAAGTGGCAACTATTTCCACCGACAAACCGGGCGTATGGGAATCTGATCCGTTTGTGAAATTAATCCCTTTATGGCAAATGACTATGTATTTTATGGCAGCGGATATAAAACCTGATTTTTTGGCCTGATGTGCATTGGGCGGCTATCCATGATAATGACAAGAGTTACTCTCCGGGGCGGAGGTATGTGAATTTCATGAAACGTGCTATTGACGCTTCGGGACTGAATCTTTGCGGATTCTTCGAGGGTATGGGGCTGCTGAAAGTATTTGATAATGTGAAGGTGGATGACTACACGGTTGCTACCATAAATATAACGCAGGAAATGGTAGATGAAGTGAAAGCTTACGGAGAAGGAAAACCATTACCTTCAGGCGGTATGCAATACATCTCGGCCAACAGCGTGGAAGCATTCAAGAGCAAAAGTAACGTAGAAGGAACATTTAATTCCGGGATTACCAAAGGAACTGATTATGTCACGGTAGACCATGCTATATGGAAGAATGTAGTTGCTTTTGAAACATATAAAGGCAAAGAACTGACTGATATTTGTATAGTCGGTACTGGTGACGTTACTAATAAGACAACTCGTGTGGATTATCCTACCGGAGCGACTCGGATTGAGGCCGTAGGTTGGGATGGAAGTCGGACTTTGGTGACCGGCAGTAGATAAAAAAGAGAAAAGCCTTCGATCAATCAGGATAATAACTTAACACATACACTAATCGATCATATGAGCTACTGTTTTAATATTCAAGTAGAGATGCGGAAAAAAAGCATTCTTACTTGAATATTAAAACAGAGCCTCTATTTTTTAGAATACAGGCATTTGCCAGATGAACCCTACTGAAACCCGGTTGGTACTGTAATTCTCCTGTCCCAGCACCTTGGCGCGGGAAGTGAAATCGTAGGACCGTCCTACATACGTGACGAAGAAATGCAGGTTGGTTTCCATTGGATAAAACTCGATACCGGCAAGGTATCCCCATGAAGTGCTGTAATTCCCCTTCTCTATTCCTTCGGACGCCTTCGTAACCGAAGCCGTTTCATACATACCTTTCACGAAAGCGTTCCATTTCGGCAGGAACCGGTAATTACATTTGGCAACTACGGACAGATAACCCGCATCGAATGCATTATGTCCGCCCGGACGGCCGACAATGTTCGTGATAATGCCTTTCCGGTCAATATCTTCCTTTGAATACATGAAGTCGACGAACGCGTTCCATTTGCCGAGATTCAGCTCGTTTCCCACTGCATAATAGTACATATTATGACTTTTTGGCTTCGTTCATGACGGAAGCCGACCAACGGTTTTGAATACATTATTGAAATTACCGTTCCAGTTCAGCGTGTAAACCAGCGGCATTTTGCCCGACTTCAAATCGGGGATATTCCCTTCGGCGTCTTCCGTGATTCCGTACGTACTGTCGAAAGAACTGTTGCGGCTGTTCAATATCTGTAAGTTCAGCTGCTGATCGGGCGTGATATTATAACCGACATTCAGACCCGTCATAAAGTTACTCATATAATCAATCATGTCGCAGTATTGATAGACATCAATCGGGTTCAGGTCGAACTCGAAACCACCGTATGCGGCACATTGTTTTCCCAGGCAAAAAGACTGAATTGGTCGTTTAACTGAATTCCGATACCGGCGTAGTCGATAGAAGTCGGCAGGTTGTCAATCATGCCGTTGGCATCATTCGAGCGGTTGAGGCGCTGGCGGTAACGGTATGACAGCCAGTTGTTGATATTCCCTTTCGCTTCGATGCGGAGCTGGTGCATATTAAAATCACCTTCCTGAAATCCATCCCGGAAGTGGGCGTCAAAACTACCTTGCATATTCAGGTATAAATTGAACTTATCCGTCTTTTTCTTTACGTTCGTCAGTTCTTCGAACAGGGGAGTATCGGGGGGAGAACTTGTCCTTCTTTTTCCGCATTTTGCGCATACATACACTCCTCCTATGCTGCCCGCAAGGAGCAACATAAAAATCAAATTTTTCATAAGTCAGTCCGGTTTTTAGTATTCGTTAAAGTACTGTTGAATTAGCTTCCAGTCCGTGGTCTTGGTAAGAGCGAGCATCAACAATACGCGCGACTTTTGCGGGATTCAATTCCTGTGAAGCGACAAACTGATACTTGGCATCATCCACTTCCGCGTCAAGCGTGGTAGGACCTGTCGGGACACGGGGAAGAACGAACCACCAGGATACCTTTTCTACGTGCGTCGGTCAGTACCGGGAAGATATTCTTGTGGATATTTCCGTTTCCTACCCGGCATGGATGATTCCTTTGTATCCGTGTGTCAGTAGCGGAGTCACCATATCTGCCTCGATGTTGGAGTAGCTGTATACGATACCGACTTTAGGCAATGAAGTGAGGTGAGTCACATCAAATACGGATTGAGTGGTATGTTTCTTCAATGTCACCTGGTTATAGAAAACCTGTCCGTTCAGCACATAAACCCAGTGCGCCGGAGTTGGGGGCCTGGAAAGTCTGTACGTCGACGGTATTCATTTTCACGGTACTTTCCGCTCCGAGGATCAGGCCGTTCATGGCAACCAGCACACCTTTATCTTTAGATTCCTTGGCGGCGGCAGTGACTACGGCATTGTAAAGATTCAACGGGCCGTCGGCACTTAGCGCGGTAGACGGACGCATGGCACCTACCAGCACGACAGGTTTGTCACTCTTGACAGTCAGGTTCAGGAAGTAAGCAGTTTCTTCCATGGTGTCCGTTCCGTGAGTGATAACGATTCCGTCGATATCCGGACGTTTCAGCAACTCGTTGATTTTCTTGGCAAGTGTCAGCCAGACTTCGTCGTTCATGTCCTGCGAACCGATTCTCACAATCTGCTCGCCTGTCACGTTGGCGATGTCCTTTATTTCGGGCACTGCATCAAGCAATGCGCCGATAGCAACCTGTCCTGCTGTGTAGCTGGTTCCGGTGGCGGAGCTTCCTGTACCCGCAATAGTTCTCCGGTGGCAAGGATATGAATATTCGGTTTTGCGGCAAAAAGCCATTGCAACGGTACATAGTAGTGCGACTACTACCAGACCAAATCTCTTGAATTGTTTCATAACTGAATGATGTTTAGGTTAATAATATATAGTTAGAATATTTGTATAAAAGAGCAATCCCAAAGCAATCGCCACGACCGTAGACACCAGTCCGGGCATCATGAACGAATGATTCAACACATATTTACCGATTTTTGTTGTCCCCGTCCGGTCGAAATTTATGGCGGCCACTACGGTAGGGTAGTTCGGAATAAAGAAATATCCGTTTACTGCCGGGAACAGGGCAATCAGCATATAAGGCGAAATGCCCAACGCAATCCCAAGCGGCACCAATGCCCGCACGGTGGCTGCCTGGCTATATAGCAGGATGGACATCACGAACAGGGGCGATACCGAACAACCACGGCATCTGACGGACAATTCCCTCAATAGAGAAAGTAAGCTGTGCCATATTCCCCTGAAGAAAAAGTATCTCCCATCCAGGCGATACCGAAGATGGCGATGACAGCTTGCATCCCGGCCGGGAATACAGAACCCTGCGTTGCCTTGATACCGTCCGTCCGGGTCACTATCAGGGATAATGGCGGCAGCCGATAACATGACAATTTCGATGATAGAGGACATTCCCAATGTAATTATCTCTCCATCGATAAGGAAGCTGGGACGCATCCCTTCGAAAGAACCGAAAAGGACGATGAAGGCAGTCGCCAATATAAAGATAAGGACGGAAATCATAGCGGAACGTTTGTTCTTTACATCTTTAATCTCTACCTTTTTACTATTGAAGAGTCCTTCTTTCAGGCGTTTCTGATATTCGGGGTCTTCCACCAGTTCTTTGCCGACTTTCATGGAGAATAATGCGCCTACCAACACGCCTACTATTGTAGCGGGAATTGTGATTTTAAGGATGTCGAACAGAGTGATGTCAAAACCGGCCAATAGTCCGAGTAACGCAACGGTAGCGGCGGAAATGGGACTTGCCGTAATAGCCTGCTGCGAAGCAATCACCGCAATGCCGAGCGGACGTTCCGGACGAATCTTGGTTTCGGTGGCGACTTCTGCAATGACCGGCAGTACGGAATAGGCCACGTGCCCCGTTCCTGCAACGAACGTGAAAAGGTAAGTCACCAACGGGCTCAACAGTGTGACGTGTGACGGGTTTTTACGGAGCAAATGTTCTGCCAGTTTCACCATATAATCCAGTCCTCCGGCGGCTTGCATACAGGAAAGCTGCCGAGATAACGGCGGCAATCATCAACATGACGTCGATAGGAGGGGCGGTAGGCTGTAAGCCAAAACCGAACGTGAGTATAGCCAATCCAACTCCTCCCATCACACCGAGGCCGATACCTCCCAGGCGTGCGCCAATAATAATAGCTGTCAGAACAAATGCTAATTGTAATATCATAAGATGCTGTTTTAAGTTCCAAACAAAGATAAATGATTTCTCTCTTTGTATTTTCTTTTTCTTGTATTAACAACAAAAAAGTCTTTGAATAGTTTTTGCATATTTATTAAAACAATAACCTTTCTCGTTGGTTATATAAGTACTAACCAAAATGTTATTGTTATAAAACAACCGATATGGAACAGAATTTATCAAAAAAAACTCGTACAGAAAGCGACTTGATAGGTAGTCGTGAAGTGCCGGAAAGTGCACTGTACGGAGTGCAGACACTCCGTGGTATTGAAAACTTTCGCATCAGTAAGTTCCACTTGAATGAATATCCTCTGTTTATTCAGGCATTGGCTATTACAAAAATGGGAGCTGCCGTTGCCAATCGCGAACTGGACTTGTTGACGGAAGAACAGGCGGACGCTATCTTGAAGGCCTGTAAAGAAATACTGGAAGGGAAACATCACGACCAGTTCCCGGTAGACATGATTCAGGGAGGCGCGGGTACTACTACGAATATGAACGCCAACGAAGTGATTGCCAACCGTGCGTTGGAATTAATGGGACATCAGCGAGGGGAGTATCAATACTGTTCGCCCAACGATCATGTGAACCGTTCGCAGTCTACCAATGACGCTTATCCTACCGCCATTCACATCGGACTGTACTACACCCACCTCAAACTGGTAAAACATTTTGAGGTACTGATTGAATCTTTCCGCAAAGAAAGCAACAGAATTTGCCCATGTCATCAAAATGGGGCGTACCCAACTGGAAGACGCCGTACCGATGACACTCGGACAGACTTTCAACGGCTTTGCAAGCATTCTCCGGCATGAAGTGAAGAACCTCGATTTTGCCGCACAGGATTTTCTGACAGTCAATATGGGTGCTACGGCTATTGGAACCGGAATCACCGCCGAACCGGAATATGCCGAAAAGTGTATCGCCGCTTTGCGTAAGATAACGGGACTGGATATAAAACTGGCGGATGATCTGGTGGGGGCCACCTCGGATACTTCCTGCATGGTAGGCTATTCGGCTGCGATGAGGCGTGTGGCTGTCAAGATGAATAAGATATGTAATGACTTGCGTTTGCTGGCTTCCGGCCCGCGTTGCGGATTGGGAGAAATCAATCTGCCCGCCATGCAGCCCGGCTCTTCCATTATGCCGGGAAAGGTGAATCCTGTCATTCCCGAAGTGATGAATCAGGTAGCCTACAAAGTGATAGGAAACGACCTTTGTGTGGCAATGAGCGGTGAAGCCGCCCAAATGGAACTGAACGCAATGGAGCCCGTAATGGCGCAGTGCTGTTTCGAGTCTGCCGATTTATTGATGAACGGGTTCGATACTTTGCGTACTTTATGTATCGACGGTATCACGGCAAATGAGGATAAATGCCGCAGAGATGTGCACAACAGTATCGGAGTAGTGACCGCACTGAATCCGGTAATCGGCTACAAGCATTCTACAAAAATACAAAAAGAAGCGTTGGAAACAGGAAAGGGAGTTTATGAACTTGTCCTTGAACATGACATCCTTTCCAAAGAAGACCTGGACACTATCCTCGAACCGGAAAATATGATAAAACCGGTGAAACTGGATATTCATCCGAACCATTGATTGATGTGATAGTAAGTGGAATTTGATTCAATAGGTAAGTCGCCGGGCAGATGTCATATCTGTGCCGGCGACTTTCATTATTTCTTACTTTTTCCCCTCTCGGGAATAATTGCTAACTTATCCGGCAAAATGGTTATTGCTTATCCCTCCGGAAGTAACGACCTTTGCATTATCATTTAAAGATGAACCTGGCAAGGTCTAATCAGAACCAATTAAAAGTATATAGATATGAATGCATTTGATGTTATTATTATCGGTTTTGGCAAGGGAGGGAAGACCCTTGCGGCAGAGTTTGCAAAGCGTGGGCGAAAAGTTGCCATTATTGAACGTTCGGATAAAATGTATGGGGAACGTGTATTAATATTGGGTGTATTCCCACAAAGACATTGGTGCATCAGGCAAAAATGGCTTCGGCTCTGAAGGACGCCACATTTGAAGAAAGAAGTGAGTTCTACCGGAATGCTGTCTCTGTGAAGGAGTCCGTGACAAGTGCATTGCGAAACAAGAATTACCATAATCTGGCGGATAACCCCAATGTGACCGTCTATACGGGCATAGGTTCTTTTGTTTCCGCCGATGTGGTTGCTGTCCGCACGGCTACGGAAAAAATACGGTTGACATCAAAGCAGATCATTATCAATACGGGAGCGGAAACGGTGATTCCTCCTATTGAGGGAGTTGCGGGTAATCCGTTTGTCTATACCAGCACCTCGATTATGGAACTGGCCGACCTTCCCCGTCGTCTGGTCATTATCGGCGGCGGTTATATCGGTTTGGAGTTTGCGTCTATGTATGCTTCGTTCGGTTCGCAGGTGACGGTGCTCGAAAGTTATCCGGAACTGATAGCCCGTGAGGACCGCGATATTGCTGCAAGCGTAAAAGAGACATTGGAGAAGAAAGGTATTGTTTTCCGGATGAACGCCAAGGTGCAGTCGGTGAATCGTGTTGAAGATAAAGCAATCGTCACTTTCGCCGATTCGCAGACTAGCGAGGTGTTTGTGCTTGAAGCCGACGCGGTGTTGCTGGCCACCGGACGGCGGCCTAACACGAAAGACTTGAATCTGGAAGTGGCCGGAGTAGAGGTGGATGTGCGTGGAGCTATCATTGTCGATGAATACCTGAAAACGACTAATCCGAATATACGCGCCGTAGGCGATGTGAAAGGCGGATTGCAATTTACTTATATCTCATTGGATGATTACCGGATTGTCCGTGAAGACTTATTCGGCGATAAAGAACGGCGGACGGGCGACCGTAATCCGGTCAGTTACTCTGTCTTTATCGACCCGCCATTGTCCCGTGTCGGTCTGAATGAAGAGGAAGCCCGCCGGCAGAATCGGGATATTATTGTGAAGAAGTTACCCGTTATGGCAATACCGAGAGCCAAGACATTGGGAGAAACGGACGGCCTGTTGAAAGCTATCATTGATAAGAATACGGGAAAAATATTAGGCTGTGTATTGTTTGCCCCCGATTCCGGTGAGGTAATCAACACGGTTGCTGTCGCCATGAAGACAGGGCAGGATTATACTTTTCTGCGTGATTTCATCTTTACTCACCCCAGTATGAGTGAAGCATTAAATGATTTGTTCTCATAATAGCAAGAGGCTATCTAAAAGTCGGTAGTAACTCCATTCTCCTCCTTCGGGAAGGAGGAGTCCCCGTAGGGGGAGGTGGTAGGTGAATGCGTAAGTCGGTTATTATCAGCATTGTGTGTCCACCTACCACCCCGGCTTTCAGCCACCCTCCTTCCCCTGAAAGGAGGGGAATGGAGATACTACCGACTTGCTAAATTACCACCAAATTTGCAGAAGTACGCCTCTCCTTCCTTATTAGCCAATATATAATCTAACCACTTGTTTCCTGCGGCGCAACTTTAGTTTCAAAGGCTGGAAACTCTAGTTCCAAAGGCAGGAAACCTTAGTTTCAAAGGTGAGAAACTTTAGTTTCTAACGCTTGAAACTAAAGTTTCAGAGCCTTGAAACCAATCGTTTCATGCCTTGAAGCACTTTGTTCCTCACCGGGAAACAGAAATTGCCCCTAGTTACTGCTTTCGTTTACAGTAGATTTTATCCAAATTAGCAGGTGATAGGTGATAGATGAGGTGATAGGTTGCAAACAACCTATCACCGTTCTGAAAGCATGATGAATAAAGGGATTCGCAAAGTAGGTGATAGGTTGAAAGAGGATTTTCGTTTTTTTATATGGAAGAGAGTAGTCGGATAATACAGAACTTCCTGTATTTATTCCTGTATTTCTGCTGCATTTCAAAAAAAAAAGATATATCTTTGTCATACGCTTTCTGCTCATCAGCGTGATGAAATTGGCAGAAGGCGTTTTTATTTCCTAATGGAGTAAAAGTGTATTATCTCTCGTTCTCAAAAAATAGCAACTTTTTAGTAGAGAGAGATGATACAGCAGATATTCCACGTGAACGGCCGTATGTCAACATATCGATGAAAGATGTGTTATATATAAATGATTGACGTGGATGTCTGTTGTTATCATTATCTTCTACGACGGTGTTGCTAGCCTTGAGAGCGGATAATGGTGCAGCAGCATTCACGTCTTTTTTGTATCCGGTCGGTTTCATAAACCTTCAACATACTCTAACCAGTTCCCGATCCAGCTGGACTGCAAAAAGAGTGAATGCTCGTTGTGCTAATAAACATGAATAAAGTATTATTCATTCCCCTTATTGTATGACACATAAAAGAACAAACGCTATGGCACAATGGATTAGCATAGAAGAAGCAGCTGTGAAATATGGATTTGAGGCAGAATACCTCTGGGTTCTGATAGAAATGAGAGAAATCATAGTAGACTACCAAAGACTCGATGTTGACTTTATAGACGACAGAAGCATTCAGGATTTTGTAGAACGGAACAGACTGGGGGCTACACAGATGTATATCGATAAACTGGAACGATTATGCATAGATAAGTCCCGGCTTTGTTCAATATACACGTCACTTTTTAGGCAAGCAGGACAAGGAAATCACAATATATAAAGGAGCAAAAGTCTTATATGACGTATTGCAAGCCAAGTGGCTGAGACAATGCGCCCGCATGCGGAAGTTAGAAAAAGAACTTGCATTGGCGCAAACCGCCTGTCGTGCCTGTTGGTTCAAAAAAGATTCTGTATGAGAATCCGGAAATGAAATTAAACTATCAGAGAAGGCGCGGGAATAGGAGTGGATGAACAATAGCGACTTTGAGCGAACAAAAAACCGATAAATTGTGTTTATTTATTCTAATTATATATCTTTGTCCCGAATTATAAACACGTAAATTTATGAAAAAGATTTTTGGTGCTTTATTGATTGCTGTATGTATTGGTATGGCAATGCCTGCTCAGGCTCAAATACATTTTGGTGTAAAGGGAGGTTTGAACTTGTCAAAAGCGAGCTTCTCTAATGTGAAAGAAAACTTTAAGAAGGATAATTTTACCGGCTTCTTTATTGGCCCAATGGCTGAGTTTAATATTCCAATCGTAGGGTTGGGGGTAGATGCTGCGTTGCTTTTTGCCCAAAGAGGTATCAAGGTTTCTGATGCCGACGCGGATGTTACTGTGAAGCAGAACGGTATTGATATCCCGGTTAACTTGAAGTATAACATCGGCTTGGGTAGCCTGGCCGGTATTTATCTGGCTGCCGGTCCTGATTTTTATTTCGACTTTGAAAAGAAAACCGGAATCGACAAGAAGAAGGCGGAAGTAGGTATCAATGTAGGTGCCGGTCTGAAGTTGCTGAACCATTTGCAGGTGGGAGCTAATTATAATATCCCATTGGGCGACACTGCTGATATTGACGGCGGCGGTTCCTATAAAACCAAGACTTGGCAGGTATCTGTTGCTTATATTTTTTAGCGGATAATTTACTTTAACATAGTAGAACAAGAGGCTTTCGACTGTCGGAAGCCTCTTTTTTTTATATCTTTGTGCCTGCAATGAAAAAGTATGTAGATGTCATATTACCGCTTCCGCTTCCAAAGAGCTTTTACTTACTTTTGCCGGACGAGTGTGCGGAAGAAGTGAAGATCGGTTGTCGCGTGGTAGTTCCTTTCGGACGGAAGAAGTTCTATACGGCTATCGTTCTTAATGTTCATTATTGTGCTCCGACGGAGTATGAGGTGAAGGACATATCTGCATTGCTGGATGCTTCTCCTATATTATTGCCTGTTCAATTCAAGTTTTGGGAGTGGATAGCCGATTATTATCTCTGTACGCAAGGGATGTTTATAAGGCGGCGCTGCCTTCGGGATTGAAACTCGAAAGCGAAACGATTGTAGAGTATAATCCCGATTTTGAAGCGGATGCACCATTGCCGGAACGTGAACAGCGCATTCTGGATTTGCTTGCCGTGGATGCACAGCAGTGTGTCACTAAGCTGGAGAAGGAGAGCGGGATAAAAAAATATTCTGACTGTCATCAAGTCGCTGCTCGATAAAGAAGCGATTTTTGTAAAGGAGGAGTTGAGGCGTACTTATAAACCCAAGACGGAGGCGCGGGTGCGGCTTGCGGGTTCGGCGGATGAAAACGGCTGCATATACTGTTTGATATCCTGTCGCGTGCCCCGAAGCAGTTGGCATTGTTGATGAAATATGTGGAATGTTCGGGGATTCTGGGAAATGAAGTCCCGAAAGAAGTCTCCAAGAAAGAACTGTTGCAACGCGCCAATGTGTCGCCTTCCATTCTGAACGGTCTGGTAGAGAAAAAGATATTTGAGATTTATCATCATGAGATCGGCCGGTTGAACCAGCAGGTGAAGGAGGTCGTCGAACTGAATACGTTGAATGAGTTTCAGCAACGGGCACACGATGAAATCGTACAGTCCTTCCGGGAAAAGAATGTCTGCCTGCTTCATGGGGTGACGTCCAGTGGTAAGACGGAAGTATATATTCATCTGATAGAAGAAACTATTCGTCAGGGAAAGCAAGTATTGTATTTGTTGCCTGAGATTGCCCTGACTACCCAGATTACAGAACGTCTGCAACGGGTTTTCGGCTCTCGGCTGGGCATTTATCACTCTAAGTTTCCCGACGCCGAACGGGTGGAGATATGGCGGAAACAGTTGGGAGAAAATGGCTATGATATTATTTTGGGAGTCCGTTCTTCCGTTTTCCTCCCTTTCCGCAACCTCGGTCTTGTGATTGTGGACGAGGAGCACGAAAACACCTACAAGCAGCAAGACCCTGCTCCCCGCTATCATGCACGTAGCGCAGCTATTGTACTGGCTGCCATGTATGGAGCTAAAACACTGTTGGGAACGGCTACTCCTTCTATCGAGACATGGCAGAACGCGACGGACGGAAAATACGGCTTTGTCCAACTGAAAGAACGCTATAAAGAGATACAACTGCCGGAGATTATCCCCGTAGACATCAAGGAGCTGCACCGCAAGAAACGAATGGTCGGACAGTTCTCGCCTTTGCTGGTACAATATATGAAAGAAGCCCTGGAACAGAAGGAACAGGTGATTCTTTTCCAGAACCGTCGCGGCTTTGCTCCCATGATAGAATGCCGTACTTGCGGGCTGGGTGCCGAAGTGCAAAAACTGTGATGTCAGCCTGACTTATCACAAAGGACTCAATCAACTGACCTGCCACTATTGCGGATATACCTATCAACTTCCGAAGGCCTGTCCCGCTTGCGAAGGTACGGAACTGGTGAACCGCGGCTTTGGTACGGAAAAGATAGAGGACGACATCAAAATCCTTTTCCCGAAGCAGCCGTGGCGCGTATGGATTTGGATACCACCCGCACCCGCTCTGCTTACGAAAAGATTATTGCAGACTTTGAACAGGGAAAGACCGATATTCTGATCGGTACGCAAATGGTGTCGAAGGGTTTGGACTTCGACCATGTAAGTATCGTCGGAATACTGAATGCCGATACGATGTTGAATTATCCCGATTTCCGTTCTTACGAACGTGCCTTCCAGCTAATGGCACAAGTAGCGGGACGCGCCGGGCGTAAGAATAAACGCGGACGTGTGATACCCAGACCAAGAGTATCGACCACCCTATTATTCATCAGGTGATTGCCAATGACTATGAAGATATGGTAGGCGGGCAACTGGCGGAACGTCAGATGTTCCACTATCCTCCTTATTATCGCCTGGTATATGTTTATCTGAAAAATCATAATGAGTCGTTGCTGGATCAAATGGCGGCGGTAATGGCCGGCAAGTTGAGGGCAGTATTCGGCAACCGGGTGCTGGGACCGGATAAACCTCCTGTTGCCCGTATCCAGACACTGTTCATCAAAAAGATCGTTGTGAAGATAGAACAGAATGCTCCAATGGGGCGTGCCCGGGAACTGCTTTTTTGCGCATTCAACGGGAGATGATAGAGGATGAGCGTTATAAGTCCCTGATAGTCTACTATGATGTAGACCCTATGTGATAAAAGAAATTATTCCCCCTTATTAATAAACCTTGTATTAATTTAATTAACTAACCATGAAACGATTTACAATTTTTTTCTCTGACTTGTTTCCTTAGCATGGGTTCTGTGTTTGCCCAGCAAAGGAGTAACCCAGTGCGGCGTTCCGACAGGACAACCGAAGTTCCCTTTACAGGCTTATCAGGAATTGCCCGACCCTGCGGCACCTTCCGAAAAAGAATGGGCGGCAGTCACGGCACCGCAAGTGTCGTGGGGAACAATTGATGTCCGCTACGCGAAACATCAGCTTCCGGCTTTGAAGAAAACCACGAACACCTCTCTGAAAGGCTGGCGCGGCGAACGTGTGAATGCTCAAGCGGTCGTGTGGACAGGCACGGAGCTGAAGGACTTGAATTTCAGCTTTACCGATTTTAAGGATAAGAAGGGGAACTCTCTTTCGGGAGATGCGTTGACAGCCGGCTTTGTCCGCTACGTCATGACGGACGAACTGAACAAAGACGGAAGAGGTGCGTGCGGCTATCGGAAGTCGGTGGACTTTGACTCTCTATTGGTAGCCGATCCGATTGACTCGGAACTGAAAACGATGGCTTTGCCTGCTCGTACTGTTCAGCCTATCTGGGTACAATGCTGGATTCCCCAGTCTGCGGTTCCCGGAACTTATAAAGGACAGTTATTGGTTAACGACGGCTCGAATCTGTTACAGCGCCTCAATCTTGAGATTACGGTTTCTTCCCGCGTACTTCCCCAACCCTCGGAATGGGCTTTTCATCTGGATTTGTGGCAAAGCCCGTATGCCGTAGCCCGTTATTATCAGGTGCCTTTATGGAGCCAGGAGCATCTGGACGCTATGCGTCCTCTGATGAAAATGCTGGCAAATGCCGGGCAGAAGATTATTACGGCTACTTTGACTCATAAACCCTGGAATGGGCAGACGGAAGATTATTTCGACACAATGGTGACTTGGATAAAACGTGCAGACGGTACGTGGACGTTTGACTATACCATTTTCGACCGTTGGGTAGAATTTATGATGAGTGTGGGCATTGACAAACAGATCAACTGTTATTCAATGGTTCCCTGGGAGTGTCATTCCAGTATTACGACCAGGCAACCAACTCGCTGAAATTTGTGCAGACAGCACCGGGCGAGGAGGCTTACGAAGAAATGTGGGTAGCAATGCTTTCGTCTTTCTCCAAGCACCTGAAAAAGAAAAAGGATGGTTCGATGATATCTTGTATTGCAATGGATGAAACGTCCGATGGAAGTGATGCAGAAGACTCTGAAAGGTGATTCGTAAAAGCAGATCAGATTTTAAAGTTTCGTTGGCTGGAAATTACCATGCGGAGATTGAGCCCGATCTATATGATTACTGTATCGTAATCGGACAGAACTTCCCCGAACAAGTACGTCTCCGCCGTGTGGCAGAGAAACAAACGTACCAACTATTACACCTGCTGTACGGAAGCTCACCCCAATACATTTACTTTCTCCGATCCTGCAGAAGCTGTCTGGATAAGTTATTATTCTTCTAAAAACACCTGGACGGTTGTTGCGTTGGGCATACAACAGCTGGCCATTGGAACCGCTGCTCGATTCCCGTTTCCGCAGTTGGGCAGGGGAGATACGTATCTTGTATATCCGGGAGCCCGTAGCTGTATCCGTTTCGAACGCTTGATTTGAAGGAATTCAGGCGCACGAGAAGATAAATATCCTCCGTCAGGAATTTGAGAAAAGGAAATAAAAGCTGGATTAAAGAAAATAGAAAAATGCTTTGCTCCGTTCAACTTGGGTAGTATGCCGGAAACCCCGGCAGCAGTAACCGTGAACCGGGCAAATCAAATATTGAACTCATTGTAAATGATTGTTCGTTAAATGAATTTAGGGGCGTAGCGCCGGAGCAAGGTTTCCATTCGGCATGTTATCGTTTTTAGACATACCCTAAAGGGGTGGAACTGTATCTCTTTCAGGTGCCGAATGGAAACCTTGCTCCGGCGCTACGCCGGTAAATGAGAATTTATCGGTTAAATGAGGAATTTATCGGTTAGGCTGAAAGCCTTATGCAATTATATATTAAGCCCTTTCAGGGCACTCCGCAAAATTATCATTTGACTTATTCTTGAATCTGTTAAAACTGAAATTATGAAAAAGATATTGTTTGTCTGCCTTGGAAATATCTGTCGTAGCTCTACGGCTGAAGGCGTGATGCTTCACTTGATAAAAAGAAGCGGGATTGGAAAAAAGAGTTTGTGATAGATTCCGCCGGAATCTTTGTCTTATCATCAGGGCGAACTGCCGGACAGCCGGATGCGTGCTCACGCGGCTCGTCGCGGTTATCAACTGGTGCATCGTTCGCGTCCCGTCCGTATAGAAGATTTCTATCAATTTGATTTGATAATCGGTATGGACGACCGGAATATAGATGATCTGAAAGACAAAAGCACCTTCTCCCGAAGAATGGAAAAAGATTCATCGCATGACAGAGTACTGCACCCGTATTCCTGCAGATCATGTCCCCGACCCCTATTATGGAGGGGCCGAAGGATTTGAATATGTACTCGATGTGCTTGGAAGACGCTTGCGCCGGCCTGCTTACTTCTTTAACTCCGGATAGCTGAGCCGGGTATGATAAAAAGCAATCTTTAGTTTTTCCTTTTGAATACAGCTTTCACAGTTGCTATATCCTTGAAAGTGATAGGACATTCCTTTTAAAGTAGCCTTCAGTAACCTGTGAGTCGATAATCTTGTCGACCAGGTTGCTGATTGTTTCTTCCGTATATTCCGGAAGACTGCGCGAGGCAGCTTCCACAGCATCCGCCATCATCAGGATAGCCTGCTCTTTGGTAAACGGATTCGGTCCGGGATAAGTGAACAATTCTTCATTCGGCTCTTCGTCCGGATGCTCGTTCTTCCAGGAAATATAGAAATATTTTGTTTTTCCCCGTCCGTGATGAGTGCTGATAAAATCTTTGACCGCTTTAGGTAGATTGTGTTTATCCGCCAGTTTCAATCCATCCGTCACATGGCTGATAACGACCTGTGCACTTTTGTTCGTAATTCAAATTCTTATGCGGGTTAACTCCCTCCCTGACTGATTTTCTGTGAAAAAAAGCAGGGTTTTCCATCTTACCAAATATCATGATACAAAAGCTCCTGTACGTACTAACTGGCTTTTTTGGCTCCAATGCGGATGGCTGCTTCTGCAGCAAGATTGGCCACTTGCATGGAATGTTGGAAGGTTCCGGGAACCGTTTCAGACATCTGCCGCAAAAGATCGTTATTGATATTCGAAAGTTCCACCAAAGTAACATTGGAAGTAAATCCGAAAGTTTTTTCTCAATAAAAAGAGTAAAGGATAGGTGAATAATAACAGAATTCCATTGATGATGAAGTAAGTGTACATTCGTATGTTCAACTTTGAGAAGTCGGTGGAAAGACCATTCTCCGTCATCAGTTCGAAAGCAAAATAAATGGCTGCATAAGTCAGTATCACTAATAAGGCCGTTCGGAAAAGCTGGGATCTCTGCGATAGTTCCCTTAGGCTGAATATCGCCACTAATCCCGCTGCCAACTGCGTCCAGAATAAACTCATGAGGGAAGCGCAAGGAGATGGAGCATATCAATATAGTAATGACATGCGTCAGGAAAGCGGTTCTCGAATCAAGAAAGACACGGATGATAATGGGCAGCATCGCGTACGGGATGATATACACATTAAATATATTATGTGTTACCATGAAAGCGGTTATGACACTGTAAAATACAATCAACGTGAATAGCAATGACAGACTGCCTTTCCGTTGATAGTAGTCTTTTCGGAACAGGTCGAGATAAAGCATAAAACAAAAAAGCATCAGCATACCCACAAACAGAACCTGACCTCCGAGAATCAAACGGTTTTGTCCCATGGACTCGTTGCGTTTGATGGATTCTTTGCGCAATGACTCCAGGATATTATAGGTATGCGGACTAACGATCTCTCCACGGTCGATAATCTTCTGCCCGCTGACTACCAGTCCGTTTGCCCAGGAATAATTATTTAATATCTTCTTTGGCAGCCTGGGTGCGCTCCTCGTCAAAGGTAAGGTTGGGAGTAATGTATTCGTTCAGCGAGCATTGCCTTAAAATTTCCCGGTTGAAATGAGTAGAGTCTGCTGACAGCAAGTGCTCATAGGCTTTTTTTACCGTGTAAAGATTCTCGGTAGCCTGTGGATTAGCCAGTTTGTCATCAATCACCATGACAGATGAAGTGCTGTCTTTGTTGAAGCAGCTGTATATTCTCTGTCGAAACGATGCCTGCCTGATAGATTTCTTTTTTAAAGTGCGCTCGATGTACCGCAAATAATCGATGGAAGGGAGAATACCTTTCAGATTCGTATGGTAATTCTCTTTCAGCTTGGCGATTGCGTCTTTTTCTATATTTTTATCCAGTTGATAATAAGGTTGGAAGAAAGCCATCAGACTGTCTTGCTCCCTTTTTACCACTGCATCCTCTTTATAAATAGGAAAGTCGAAAGTAGCGATCAACTGTCCGATATTTCCAGGGCTTGTTGATGTCGAACTGGTAATTGAATTTTCCGTCACGTGGCAGGAAATAAACAATCAGCGCCACAGTGCCTACAAATAGCAGTGATTTATATAGTAAATCTCTCCATGAAAATCTTTTTTTCTTCTTCAAATGTTCCATATCCACTGAAATTTTTGCGAAAAGTACAAAAAAAACAATAGTGTGGAAAAAAAGGTTTAATTTTGCCACGATTTACCTATACTAACCCAAATTATGGCAGAAAGAAAAGTAAGAGTTCGTTTTGCTCCAAGTCCTACGGGAGCACTGCACATCGGTGGTGTGCGTACAGCTTTGTATAATTATCTATTTGCGCGTCAACACGGCGGAGACTTGATATTTCGTATTGAAGATACTGATTCTAACCGGTTCGTTCCGGGAGCGGAAGAGTATATACTCGAATCTTTTAAGTGGTTGGGTATCCACTTTGATGAAGGAGTGAGCTTCGGTGGCGAATGTGGCCCGTACCGCCAGTCGGAGCGCCGCGAAATCTACAAGAAATATGTGCAGGTTTTGCTGGACAATGAAAAGCATACATCGCTTTTGATACTCCGGAGGAACTGGACGCTAAGCGTGCAGAAATTGCTAACTTCCAATATGATGCATCTACTCGCGGAATGATGCGCAACTCATTAACCATGCCGAAGGAAGAAGTGGATGCACTGATTGCTGAAGGAAAGCAATATGTGGTTCGTTTCAAAATCGAGCCGAATGAAGATATACATGTAAATGACCTGATTCGTGGCGAAGTAGTAATCAACTCATCTATTCTGGATGACAAAGTGCTTTATAAATCGGCTGACGAACTGCCTACTTACCATTTGGCAAATATCGTGGATGACCATTTGATGGAAGTTTCCCACGTTATTCGTGGTGAAGAATGGTTGCCTTCCGCTCCTTTACATGTGTTGTTATACCGTGCTTTCGGCTGGGAAGATACAATGCCGGAATTCGCCCACCTGCCTTTATTGCTGAAACCGGAAGGTAATGGAAAATTAAGTAAACGTGACGGTGACCGTCTCGGATTCCCTGTATTCCCACTGGAATGGCACGATCCGAAATCGGGAGAAATCTCTTCAGGTTATCGTGAATCGGGGTATCTGCCGGAAGCAGTGATTAATTTCCTTGCTTTATTGGGATGGAACCCGGGCAATGACCAGGAAGTGATGTCAATGGACGAATTGATTAAATTGTTTGATCTTCACCGTTGCAGCAAGTCGGGTGCCAAGTTCGACTATAAAAAGGGAATATGGTTCAATCATCAATATATACAGCAGAAACCTAACGAAGAAATTGCGGAACTGTTCTTGCCTTTCCTGAAAGAACATGGCGTAGAAGCTCCTTTCGAAAAGGTGGTGACTGTGGTTGGCATGATGAAAGATCGGGTAAGTTTCATTAAAGAACTGTGGGACGTTTGTAGCTTCTTCTTTGTTGCTCCTACCGAATATGATGAAAAGACGGTGAAGAAACGTTGGAAAGAAGATTCTGCAAAATGTATGACCGAATTGGCAGAAGTGATTGCCGGTATTGAAGATTTTAGCATTGAAGGACAGGAAAAAGTCGTTATGGACTGGATTGCGGAGAAAGGTTATCATACTGGTAATATCATGAATGCTTTCCGTCTGACATTAGTGGGTGAAGGAAAAGGCCCGCACATGTTCGATATTTCCTGGGTATTGGGCAAAGAGGAGACGATAGCTCGTATGAAACGAGCGGTAGAGGTTTTGAAGTAATCGATCAGTACTATGCTTTACGACCTGGCAATAGTCATTTATGACTTTATCGTCCATTTGGCTGCTCCGTTTAGCCGCAAGCCCCGGAAGATGATGAAGGGGCATTGGGTGGTGTATGAACTCTTACGCCAACAAGTGGAAAAAAAGGGGAACAGTATATTTGGTTTCACGCTGCTTCACTGGGGGAGTTTGAACAAGGACGCCCTCTGATAGAAATGATTCGTGAGAAATATCCTAACTATAAGATATTGCTGACATTTTTCTCTCCTTCCGGTTATGAAGTGCGCAAGCATTACCGGGGAGGCGGACATTGTATGCTATCTGCCGTTTGATAAACCGCGGAATGTGAAAAAGTTCCTGGATATTGCAAATCCTTGCATGGCGTTCTTCATCAAGTACGAGTTTTGGAAGAATTATCTGGATGAGCTTCACAAACGCCGTATTCCGGCATATAGTGTATCGTCTATCTTCCGTCGCGAACAAATATTCTTTAAATGGTATGGAGGAACTTATCGCAATGTGTTGAAAGATTTCGATCATTTGTTTGTGCAGAATGAGGCCTCCAAACGCTATTTGTCGAAGATTGGTATCAGTCGTGTGACAGTGGTGGGAGATACCCGTTTTGACCGTGTACTGCAAATCCGCGAAGAGGCTAAAGAGCTCCCGTTGGTGGAGAAGTTTAAAGGAAATAATTCTTTTACTTTTTGTTGCCGGAAGTTCATGGGGACCTGACGAAGATTTATTCCTCGAATATTTCAATAACCATCCGGAAATGAAATTGATTATTGCTCCGCATGTGATCGACGAGAATCACTTGGTTGAGATCATCGGTAAATTGAAACGTCCGTATGTGCGCTATACCCGTGCTGACGAAAGAAATGTATTGAAAGCGGATTGCCTTATAATAGACTGTTTCGGTCTGTTATCCTCTATTTACCGCTATGGTGAAATAGCTTATATCGGCGGTGGTTTCGGGGTCGGAATCCACAACACCTTGGAAGCGGCTGTATATGGTATTCCGGTGATTTTCGGACCGAAGTATCAGAAATTCATGGAGGCTGTTCAATTGCTGGAAGCAAAAGGTGCTTATTCTATCAAAGACTATGATGAACTGAAAACTTTGCTGGATCGTTTCCTGACAGATGAGGTGTTTTTGCGCGAAACCGGAACGAATGCCGGTTATTATGTGACTAGCAATGCCGGTGCGACGGAGAAGATTATGCACATGATTAATTTCTAAATATATATTGTAGATCAATGTGAATTCGATATAAGAGGGCAATACAAAACCTTAATAAACAAAGAATCACCTTTACCACAGATAATTGTGATAAAGGTGATTCTTTGTTTATTAAGGAGCTTTGGCACACTTCTCATTGCTTTCGGCTCTTTGTCAAATTGGGTGGTAAATCCTTTAGAAAAACAGGCATCTACTGAATTATATAAATGAATAGAGGACAACTTTTCACCAGATTTGACGAAGAACCTGTTTCCTGCATTTGTAGCTAGGTACCTTATCTGTTGACTTCTAACTCTAGCAACTTTTTCAACTCTTTGGCTGTTACGTGGGTGAATTGTTTTGCGATATTTCCTTTTTTATCTATTATCAGGTACATCGGTAATCCCGTCATCTGAAAATGATTCCAAAGATAACCCCACTGTTCTTTGTTCAGCCAGTAATGTTCTCCGGCAATGTCTTGTATTAGTATATCCCAAGTCTTTTTTATAGAACTGGGGCCTGTGAGGTAAATGAAAGCAACTTTGTCTTCACCTATTTTTTTCTTTAGTGGTTCATATTCCTTGATGATTTGCCGGCAGCCGCCGCACCAGGTAGCCCAAAAAGTCGATAAACTGTACCTTCCCTTTGTGGCGGGCAATGAGAGCAGTCAACAGTTCCGTTTCCGGAACTTGTGGTGCTTCGCAAATAGTGAATTTCTTTGTTATCGTTTGCTGTCGGGGTTGCATCTGGCGGTTCATGTCTTGAATGATACCTAAGAAGATAGGATTGGTAATTTCCGAAGCCATGAGCTCTTGTCGGGGTGTCAGAGGTTGTAAATTGTAAAAACTGGAACGCATATAGATTGCTCGTATGTAGTCAACTATTAAACTTGTGCTGTCTTGTATGATATTACTAAGACGTTCTTTTGCTTTGGAGAATGACTCCCATCTGAATTGGTCATTTTCTTTGAAGTATTTTGCACTAAGTGCCATTAGCTCGCTTTCTTGCTGAAAGGAGATACCTGCTTTGAAAAGCCGTTTCATATTGATGGATAAGTGTCTGTTCCTCTTTAGTGAGTGGTGCATTTTTCAATAGATTTTTTTCGTAAGCGAGTGGGTCTTTGTGGGTATCATATAAATCCATGACTACATTGCGGTAATTATAACAATAGAGTGCTAAAGGGTGATTGCCTGGAAAATCCTTCAAATAATTGTGGAAATCATCGGGCAAATATACATCAAGAAAAGCAGCAAAAAGCTTGTTCCCGCGTAATGTTTTCCTTCTTTTGATAAGCAGTTTGCAGGCAATAGTGGGTGGCCTGTAGATTTTCCAGGCAATCAAATGCGCATGAGATTGGCGAGTGTGCGAGTGTCTTCGCTGAATTGTAACTGTGCGCTGTTGTGCGTTACATATCGTTTGTATTGGTTGATACATCGTTTTTTGAATTCATTGGCACTAATGCCTACAATGGAATCCAATAGGTCGCCATCACTATAAACAGGTGGTATCTTTGTTATCAGTTCCGGCTGGCACCATTCATTGTTAATGGTAGCATATTGGCCGCTAAATACAAACTGTTTTCCTGGTGGATTACTTAGATTGGATAGCTACATTTGTTTTTTTTCGGGACTTAGCAGAATGACTAAATCAGCATTTCCTATCATCATCCGTACTTGTGTATGATGGTAGAGAGGAATATTAATAGTAAAGCTTCCGTCTGACTCAACAGTCGGATAAAGAGTTTCGGCTGTTCCCATCACGATATTGGGAGCTCCGATCTTGAATATCAGATTGTCATTCGGATGGTAATTGGCGATTGTACCACTTAAAAAATGGCCTTTCCTTTCTGATATTCGGGGATGGGTAATTGTGCTTGTACCAGGTTGAATAACAAGGACAAACAAAGACAAGTAAATAGTCTGTTCATGTTCATAGTAGTTCTTTTATTGCATTTATTATTTCTTTATCTGTATTCTCATTACTATAACCTCTGATTACTTTTCGTATGATTCGTTCTTGGTCTACTATGAAAAAGTAAGGTGCGGCACCACCGGTCTGATATTGTTTGATAACCTCATTTGTTGCATTCAGAATGGTATAATTCAATTCCTTTCGCTTTGCGTAATTTCGGATAGCAGATACTTTACGGCTCCAGGATTCTATTGCAATCAGCTCAAACTCTTCACTGGTGAATGAATCTTTTAGCTGTTTCAAGAAGGGGATGGCTGCCTGACAGGCGCCACAACCAATGCCTGTGAAGTTGATTAGTATGATTTTGCTTTTTTGTAGTCGGCTAATGATACCGGCTGTGCTTCTATATTTTCTAATATCCAGCCGGGGAGCTTGTTTTTCCTATAAGCCTGGATGCTGTTGGTTCTGCTTTTTTTCTTGTAGAGGTCGCTGTCTTTTACTATCTCATAATCTTTGGGGAAATAATCTGACGCGTTAAAGTCGTAAATTGTGTGTCTATTGATTGCAAGATTTGAGCAAGTTGAATCGGAAATATCATGCGACATCTCTCTTCGTTTTTTATAAGGCAGGTCATTCGACTTGTTGATCCATAACTCATAAATAGAAGTTGTACTGCCGATATCGAATGGAGGAAGTGGCATGTGATAAGCTTTTCCAAAGAACTCAACCTGTTGATTCTCATCAATGACTAATTTAAAATAATAATTATCACCCTCATCTTTCAACTCTGTTACAATATGATCCTTAGTGGTAAGTGCATATCTGATGATATTCTTTGCGTGATTGAAGAATGGAGGACTTACTAGCCTGAAAGGAAGTGGTCTGAATGTGAAATCATCAATTGCTAATTTCTTATTTTCGTGATAAGGTAATGCTCTTATGTTGCCGTCATAACAAAATTCCAGTTTTGTTGTATCATTGGCATCTAGTGAAACATAACTTGCTCCTATGGTTGAGTCCATTGGATTATCGTACTCTTTAATGAAGCTGTGCAAGGTAGATAATGCGGTTGAATCACCAGGTTGCCAGCTTTCGTTGGTGACATAGTAGGTTGCAGATTCAATCTTTTCTAAATTGGTAAGTACTTTCTTTAAATATTCTTTTTTCTGCGTTTTTTGTGCATTGGCGGTTATTGTTTCTGCCAATAAAAGAATTGTAAGTAGTAGTTTAATTTTCATAATGAATAAGTGTTTGTTGGTTCACTGGCCGGATTTAATGTCTTACAAATCTACGAATAATTCGTAATATATCTATTTCCAGATGGTTAAATAATATGAATATAGATTCTAGGAATCAATGATGATTAGATTTTTTAGTAGTATGAATCTTATGGTAAGTGTTTGTAAATGGTTTGTTTTATTAATGTGGCTATTGAAGTGTCAATGGAGATCTGAAAAAAACGTTCCCCTTTTTCTTAAAAACATAAGAGAAAGGAGGAACGAAGTTTAGTTTTCGGTTTTACTTAATGTTATTCCTTATACCATTGTGAGTACATCAAATAATTGTGAGCAATCTTCTGATTCAGTTCTTTGGCTTGTTCAGGATCTACCTTTTTAATGAATTTCGCGGGTACCCCTCCCCAAATGCTTCCCGGCTCAATGATGGTATTGCTTAATACCAGCGAACCGGCGGCAACGATTGCTCCTTCGCCAACTACGACGTGATCCAGGACGGTTGACCCCATCCCTACCAATGCATAATCTTTGATGGTCGCCCCATGAATGGTAACATTATGCCCTACAGATACATGATCGCCAATTTCAATAGTCGATTTCTGATATAATGTATGCAAGACACTTCCATCTTGGATGTTGACGCTATTGCCAATTCGTATGGAGTTGACGTCACCTCTTAATACCGTATTAAACCAAATGCTACAATCATTTCCTATTTTTACATCTCCTATAATAGTTGCATTATCTGCGAGGAAGCAGTTTTCTCCGATTTCGGGAGTAAAACCCCGTACTGATTTAATTAAAGCCATATAATATTTGTTTCTAATAAAGTTTTTTATTTAATGCAGTTCTATGTTGTACGACACCCGGGTGTCGTGATGTATGAACCCGGGTCTTGAGCAGTCTGACACCTGTCTCAGTATGCTTGGACACCCGGGTGTCAGACAAGTTCTGTTTAAAGGGAAGCAGTCGCCTCTTGTAACCAAACTTTTTCTTCTTCGTTAAGATCCGGTGACAACTTCTCGTAGACAGTCTGATGGTAATTGTTTAACCATTCAATTTCTTCATTTGTCAGCATCTCCTTAATGATCCCTTTTTTGCAGATTGGGCATAAAGTGATAGTTTCAAACTTAAGATATTCTCCAAACATTCCCTCTCCATCTTTGCAAACCAACGTCAGGTTTTCGGTGCGTATCCCGTGGCTGCCTGCTTTATACACACCGGGTTCATTGGAAGTGACCATGCCGGGCTGCAGCACAACAGGATTCTCATTCATACGAATACTTTGCGGACCTTCGTGTACACTCAGGAAATGTCCGACGCCATGTCCCGTGCCATGAAGAAAATTCATTCTGTGGTTCCAGATAGGCATACGGGCCAATACGTCGAGCTGGGCTCCACGGGTTCCGGCAGGGAATTTAGCCATTGCCAATGCAATGTGACCTTTTAATATAAGGGTATAATCCGTTTTTTCTTCTTCTGTAAGTTCGCCTAATGCAATGGTTCGGGTGATGTCAGTGGTTCCGTCTAGATATTGGGCTCCTGAATCTAAGAGTAAGAACCCTCTGGGCTGAAGAGTCACATCACTTTCCGGGGTAGCCGAATAATGTACGATTGCCCCATGTTCTTTATATCCTGCAATCGTGTCGAAACTTTCCCCCATGTAGAGAGGCTGTGCAGCCCTAAACTCATGCAACTTTTTATCTATACTTAATTCTGTCTCTTTTCCGGTAGATACGGATTCTTCCAGCCATTTGAGGAATTTGACGAGTGCCACACCATCCCGTTGCATCGCAGGGTGGATGCCGTCAATTTCCTGCTCATTACGAATTGCTTTCAATAATGCGACGGGCGACTCACCAAGAAGAATAGAACATTGCGGATTAATAGATGAATAGATAGAATAATTCGTTTTCCCTGGGTCAATCAGAATGTTTTTTCCCGGAAAAGAATTCAGGAATGTCTCTACCTCATCATACTTCTGTATTCCAATCTGCCGTCCCTTTAGATAAGTCTCTACCTCTGCCGTCACTTTCTCCGGTGAAATAAAATAAGTCACTTCATCCTGTGTGATTAACAGGTAACTTACTATGACCGGATTGCAATGTACATCGTTTCCTCGCAAATTGAGAGTCCATGCGATCTCGTCGAGCGCGGATATGAATAAAGCATAGACACCTTTCTTTTTCAATTCCGTACGGATGGCGGATATTTTCTCTTCACAGCTTTTTCCCTGCATATTTGATATCATAAATAAAAGCAGGAGAATCAGGCATGGCGGGTCGGTCCTTCCAAATGCTACTCAAAGGATCTCCAAATATGTCGACCTGTAACTGATGTGCCGCCAGTTCTTCTTTCATCTGTTCGACCTGTTGCACAGAAAACATTTTCCCGTCGATACTACAGATTCTCCAGGTTTTTAAGTGTTGGCAGAGAAATTCTGTAATACTGGGAGTCTCCGGCAACATCTCTTTATATAAGGTAATGTCGCTGCCCTCCAATTCCTTCGTAGCTTGCAGAAAATAACGTGAGTCGGTCCATAATCCTGCTTTATCCATCAGGATAACCGCTGTTCCGGCAGAACCAGTAAAACCGGAAATCCACTCGCGTGACATCCAGTGGGGAGCCACATATTCACTAAGGTGAGGGTCGGTGCTGGGAATAATGAACGCTTTGATAGAATTGGGATGAAAGGTCATGCGCAGTGCATGCACTCGCTCTTTTATGCTCTGTTTCATACTTTATTATATTATTATAGACATGTAAGTGTTTCAAAGGTACTAACTTTCTGCATTTAATAACTTGTTTATGAATAGTTTTTGAAAATATTTGCCGAAAGTTTTGTGAATAAAGAAAGTATGTGTAATTTTGCGGCGCAATTTGACTGCAGAATTTTTAATCATAACATATTAATAGTAACAAAATGATTGTAGTACCT
>VOFK01000951.1_pt1 | contig 48985 bp, 46 predicted proteins | sample 5384121 | NCBI WGS metagenome assembly VOFK01 (sample SAMN12384730, study PRJNA508395) | human gut metagenome | isolation source: healthy gut J | host: Homo sapiens | reverse complement strand
TCTGTAATGAGTAGTTCCTACAAATGAGTAGTAATTGAGCAAAATGCCCAGAATCCCGGGCGTTTAAGCATAATTTACTACACATAATCAGAAAGTTTTCTTTCCAAATTGTGTTAACCATTGCAATAAATCTTCATCCTCCTCCCAAGGCATTGTGGTATTGGGTGTGTAATTCGGCACTTTCTCCTCAAATACTTTTCGCTTCATCTCTGCATCGATGCGAGCGTAAACCTCTGTTGTAGAGATGTCTGCATGCCCAAGAAAATCTCGAATATATATCATGTTAACACCAGCTCGCAGCAAGTGCATGGCTTTGGTGTGGCGTAATACATGAGGAGATATATTCTGTGGTTCAAGTACCGGAGATGCCTTTGCCGCATACTTCTTCAGAATATAGGTGACTCCATAGCGAGATAAAGCCTGCTTTTTTGCATTATAAAATAGCGGAATCATCTGAGACTGAGAATCGGAATGAAAGCTGCGGATATATCTGTCCAACAGTTTGCAGGTATCCTTCATCAGGGGAACCTGACGAACTTTTCGTCCTTTTCCAGTTAGAATAACCATTGGGGGGTGTGTTAGACGGACATCTTTCAGCCTAAGATCCACCAATTCCTGTACCCGTGCGCCAGAGTCATACAGTAGTGCAAGAAGTGTCAAATCTCGGAGCCCTTGTCGGGTAGATGCATCTGGTTGGGACAGAAGAAGTGACAGATCATCCTCCGTCAAAAACGGTATCAATGCCTTTTCGTACTTTTTGGGTCGCAGATTAATAATGTCAACGCAGTTTTCTATGTTTTCCGGAAACTTGTACTGTACAAAATGAGCAAAGGCCTTTATGGCGGCAAGTCGCTGGTTTCTTGTTGTAACCGCAATATGGCGGGATGTTTCTAACCAATCCAGAAATTCAGAAACAAGTTCCATATTCAGATAGCGCAATTCTATATAATTTGCGGAGATGCCTTTCTTTTCTTGAAAAAATAGAAGGAGTTGCTTGAAAGTATCTCTGTATGAATTGGTGGTATTGGGACTCACCCCGCATGTAGTAGGCAGATAGATTGAGAAATACTCGGTCAGTGCTTTGGTAAAGTCAGTTTTCCTCATCCGTCTCACCTCCAACCGGAATAATGCCGACAAATGCTCTGTCAAGTTTTTGGGAAAGTTCCGGGAACGAAGCAACCGTCAGGTGAATAATACCAACAGGTTTCACGGTAACTCTTATGTCCCAAATACGCGGCAAGGCGAGGAACGATTACCATGGGATCATACCCATCAGAAAGTTGTTTTTCCAGTGTATGAACTGCGAATGTATGCCGAAAATCATGCACACGAGGGCCATTGCCGGTGTGAGGAATATTGCATGCGAATAGCAGCTCGCGAAAATTATCATAGATTGTTTTAATAGAATAATGGCCACAAGCAGATGGAAAGAACCATTCTCTTTCATCTGGTAACTGAGCAGAGTAGCTTCGGAGATACTCTATTACGCTATTGTGGACAGGGACAAGTCTATCCTTACCTCCTTTCCCGTTGTGTACAGTAATAATGCCTGTATCCAAATCGACATCCTTCACTCTTAGCCGGAGCACCTCACCTATACGAAAACCACAGCAATATAAAAAGCCGGATAACAGCAGGTATGACCAGATGCCTTGTTGGCGCATTATTCCTGACCGGCAGATTATCTGCTGCATATAATAATCGCCGTATTTCTTCAACAGTAAATATATGCGGGGTAAAAGTCGAACTGTTCTTTAGTTTGCTGGTATCCGGGACATAGGAGATTCCGTCCTGCGTGTATGCAAATTTTGCAAAAGTGCGTATCGCATTATGTCTGACTATTTTCGAACGGTTTGAAAGATATGGCTTTAATAAATCCCATGCGTCAATAAGCTCTTTTGTCACCACGGGGGCATCCGAGAGTTCCTTTGAAAGGCAGTCCAGTTCCTGCATATAATAGCCGCAATGCACGGAGGTATATCCCTCATTTTGTCGAGATTCCAGATATTTCCATATTATTGGCGCAAGCTGGCTTGTGAAAGTAAATTGTTTCATAGTAATCCCTCCAAACTCAGCGAACATAACCGCATATGTTCAATATCGACCCGCAAGTAGGTTTCTGTTACACTGATGTTACTGTGACCGAGGATTTGGGACACATCCTGCACCGGAGTGCCTTTTCTCAGCATATTTTTGTGGCAAACGAATGGCGGATAGTGTGTACGCCTGTGTGCCTCTTTGTTGGGATAGCAATCCCTGCTCTGCGTAAATACTTATGAAATTCCGGATTGAAATTGTTATGCTCACCCAATGGCTGAAACGGTGCGTTATGGCTCAGAAAGATAAAAGCCGAGGAGGACTGTGGGCGGCCATCTTGCAAATAAGAAATAATCGCCATACCTAGCTCTTTGCTGAGTGGCAGACTCAAGGCGTTCCCTGTCTTCTGCTGAGAAAGTGAAATGCAGTTTTCCTTCCAGTTAATATTTGAAAATTTGAGTCCCAAAACGTCGCTTATCCTTAACCCTGTTCTTGCAAGAAGCAGAAAAATCGCGTAATTCCGCCTTCCAACTGGATTGGCAGTATCGATGACTGCAAGAATCTTGTCGATTTCTTCAGGACTCCATACCTGTGGAATCTGGGGTGCAGTGCGTTTGAAGTTTGGGAGTTGAAGGGAATAATCCAAATCCGTATATTTGTGGTCATAAAGCCAGTGCAGGTAAGCACCAACTTGTCGGCATCTTGCTCTACGAACATTCATGCATATTTCTGAAGCATTGCTCATAGCCGTGGAAAAACAGTTGATAGTCTCCGCATTTATGCTTTTGATGTTCTGTGTGTTTGATGAATGAACAGCAAGCAAGAAAAGCCTCAATGCTGCTATTGTGTTGTCCATCCACGATCTCGAAAAATTCTGCATTTTGCAATAACTCAAGTAGTCGGAAAAAAACTTATCGAAACAATCGTCATCAATAGAAGCAACGCCATAAACTTTACGGCGGCACACTGTTCCCGTGCGAAAAATCTCGTCCAATGCATTCATGTGACGCCGTGCATGGCGCATTCGACCGTCAAGAGTCTGATCTATAGCGTGGACATCGACTCCGAAGTATTGAAGCAAAAACTGCTCTGCAGTTTCACGGCTATAAGCGGGAGAGGCTGAATACGAAAGAAATCTGTTCCATGTAGCTCTATAAAACCCAAGAGTACTTTTCTTGTAACCCTGACCGAGTAGCCATTGCTCGGTCTTTTCCATCAATTCCTTGATTGGTATTGTTGCTTCAGACATTATAAAACCTCCTGATGTTATTTGCAGAGCATTGTGTCTCTACATTATGTAGAGTATCACAAAAAGCTACCGGCTAAAATACAAATGAAATCAGGAGGTACGAAAGGAGATGTCAATTATGCTACACATAACATATAACTACGCATTACAGACGTTATGTGGTGCACCACATAACGTCTGTAATGACAACGGCATTGCAGAAAACCTGCCGCTGAACCGTATGCTGGGCGACTATGACATTATCCACGGCACTTTTTTCGTCTGCGGTCTGACCCGCGATGATTTTACCGACCTTACACCCAAGCAGATGAAGCACTACGAAGAAATGTACCACGACCCGCAGCTGTTTTTCCTGCTGGGCAAGACCCTGTGTGTGGAACACACCACCCCGGAAGAATACGCCCGTGTTATGACCCCGCCGCCGAACACAAAAGAAAGCTACGAAAGATAAGGAGAAAACACCTATGAACGACATTTTTGAAAATACCGAAACCATGCAGGAAAACGAGCATCCCCGTTTTTACACTGCCGAATCCGTCATGCGCGGGCATCCTGACAAGCTGTGCGACCTCATTGCCGACAGCGTGCTGGACGAGTGCTTAAAGCATGACCCCGCCAGCCGTGTAGCCTGTGAGGTCATGGCAACACACGGTCACATCATTGTAGCGGGCGAAATCACGACCTCGGCAAAGCCCGACGTGTTCAACATCGTCCGCGACACCCTGCGCGATGTCGGCTATGACCCGAAAGCCTACCAAATTGACTGCTACATCCACGACCAGAGTCCCGACATTGCGGGCGCTGTCGAGCCGGAATTGGCTGAGGGAGAGGACGAGGACACCCTCGGTGCAGGCGATCAGGGCGTTATGGTCGGCTACGCCTGCGATGAGACGCCCGGAATATCTGCCCATGCCGGTGGTGATTGCCCAGCGCCTTGTAACGCTGCTGGAAATCTCCCGCATGACCGGCGTTATCCCCGACATCGGTCCGGACGGCAAGGTGCAGGTCACGATGGAATACAACGGCGACACGCCTGTGCGCATCACCACGGTGGTCGTCTCTGTGCAGCACAAAGAGGATACCGATATGGACAAGCTGGCAGATTTGCTGGGCGAATATGTGTTCCCGCTGGCCTTTGACGGTATGCCCGCCGACGATGCGGAAATCATCCTGAACCCCAGCGGCAAGTTTGTGCAGGGCGGTCCGGATGCCGATACCGGCTTGACCGGGCGCAAGCTCATGGTGGACAGTTACGGCACATTTGCGCCCCACGGCGGCGGTGCGTTCAGCGGCAAGGATGCCACCAAGGTAGACCGCAGCGCCGCGTACATGGCGCGGTTTATTGCCAAAAATATCGTCGCGGCAGGCTTTGCCCAGCGCTGTCAGGTCACGCTGGCCTACGCCATCGGGGAGAGAGAGCCTGTCATGGTGGATGTGAATACGTTTGGCACAGGTGGTCCCTGCGAGGATGACTGCCTGTCGGCCGCTGTGCGCAAGGCGTATGACCTGACCCCTGCGGGCATCATCAAGCAGTTGAACTTGCTGAACCCCATTTATAGCCGCACGGCGGCGGGCGGTCACTTCGGACGCGAGGATTTTCCGTGGGAAAATGTTGAACGTATGAGCGACCTCGCCGCTTACATTGTGTAATTGCCGCGCGTCTGTAAAGAGCAAGTCGATGCCGCCAACCGGATGACGGCGATAGAATTTCTGCGGAGGTACCGCCCCGGTTCGCTGGTGAAAAGCAGCGCGCGGGGCGAGTACCAGCTTGCGGAGCATGACAGCTTCAAGATAAACGGCGAATCCAGTGTGTGGCACTGGAAAAGCCGCGACATCGGCGGCAAGTCGGCGCTGAAATATTTGATTTATGTGGAAGGTGTACCGTTTGTAGAGGCGGTGCAGCTGCTGTGTGAGGAAAGCCCGATGTACATCCCAGTGCAGCATGAAGCGGTGGAGCGCGAGCGCCCGCAGTTTAAACGTCTGCCGAACCCCCACCGAATAATGACCGTGTGACGCGGTATCTGCTGGGGCGCGGCATCTCATTACCCACCATCCGATACTGCATTGCGAGAAAGATTCTGTACGAAAGTGCAGAATATCACAACTGTGTTTTCTTGGGAAAAGACCCACAGGGCGTGCCGAAATATGCGGCTCTGCGCGGTATTTATGACTATGGGAAACCATTCAAGCGCGAGGCACCCGGCAGTCAGAAACAATACGGATTCTGCATCCCGCCGATGCAGCCCGGCACCACGGTGGCGGTGTTTGAAGCTGCCATAGATGCGATGGCCGAGATGACGCTCTGCGGGGATGCTGCGGACAAGTACCGTCTGTCGCTGGGCGGGGTTTCATCCTCCGGCAAAGAACCGCTGGCCTTGCAGGAATTTCTGCGCCAACACCCGGAAATCACCACGATAGAACTGCGGCTGGACAACGACGCCAAAGGGCGCATGGCGAGTGTCAACATCCGGAACCTTTACCGAGAAAAGTATCAAGTGTGCGACCTGCCGCCCAACATCGAGAATGGAGATTACGCTGATATGGCAAAAAACAACCTGATGGCAAGAACTGCCGCCCACCGCGCGGTGGCTTGCCGATAGAGAGAAATCAACATGAAAGTTAGAAATCGTTCGCCCACTTATAGGGCATAAACAGGAGGTAAATCGTTATGGCTGTGTTCCGTGTACAAAAGACGCAAAATTATACCATTATGTCCAACCATCATCTGCGCAACAAGGCTCTTTCGCTCAAGGCGAAGGGGCTTTTATCTTTGATGCTGTCTCTGCCCGAAGATTGGGATTATACCACGCGCGGGTTGGCGTCCATCTGCAAAGAGGGCGTGGACAGCGTGTGTGCCACCGTGCGCGAGTTAGAAGCGGCGGGGTATATTATTATCCGCCGCCGCATCCGCGACAAGAACGGTCAGAATGCGCGGTATGGAGTACACGGTTTTTAGAGCAGCCGCAGCCCCCGGAACAGGACGAGCCTAGCTGTGCCCAACCAAAACAGACAGAGCCTAAACGGGAAAAACCTGTACAGGAAAATCCTGCACAATTAAATACTAAAGAAATAAAGAAAGAAGAAACAAATAACGTATCGAATCCTATCCGCGCGGCGGGCCAGCGGACAGAGTACCGCGCCCTGCTGCTGAAAAAATATCGAGTATCCGATTTTGGCGCAGAATAACCCGATGGATACGATGCGATTGGATGAACTGGTGGAGTTGATGCTGGATGTGGTTTGCTCCAAACGGGCTGCTATCCGTATCGCTGGCGAAAATATGCCTGCAGAGGTAGTAAAATCCAGATTTCTCAAGCTGAACGCGGAACACATCCAGTATGTTCTGGATTGCCTCAAGGACAACCCGCCCCGCATCCGAAACATCAAGCAATACTTACTGGCGGCGCTCTACAATGCGCCGCTGACGATAGAAAAATTACTATGCCGCGCAGATCGACCATGACCTGTGCGGCAGAAATTGAGGTGATGCAATTTGCAGATGAAATTTTATTCTCCGCTTGACTGCGGACTTTTTCCCGAATGACACCGAGGATTTGGACGATGACTACAGCGAATACGAGGGTATCCCTTACACCGGCAAGGAATGACCGGCTGGAATACCGCGATGTTATCCGCGATGCCATCTACGAGGATGTCAAAGATTTTTACGGCGACCTGATGCGATATTACCGTGAGGACGATTCCGTCCGCCGCAAGGTCGTCCGCGCCATTCCCACGGTGGACGAGGTGAACGGCAACAAACTCGGCGGCCCTCTGACCGTGGAACTGAAAGAACCTCTTCGATGATGAGCAGGCCGTGTTCTGCGCATATATTTCCGGTCAGTACAGCGACGGCTGGGGCGAGGGCTTTGAGCAGCGGGAAATCGATGTTGGGGACGGCAAGCTGTATGTCCATTTCTGGCAGGATCACGATTTTGAACTGAAACGCGATGTGCCGGATATGACAGAGTTCAACAAACTGATGAACCGTCCCAAGAAGCCCAAGATGCAGCTGATTGGGCAGGACGGCAACATTTTTGCCATTATGGGCCGAGCCTCGCGGCTGCTGAAAAGCAGCGGACAAGGTGACAAAGCCAAAGAAATGCGTGACCGCGTTATGTCCTGCGACAGCTACCAGAAAGCACTCAGCATCGTTTCCGAGTATGTGGAAACCGAACTGTCGCCCAGCCCTACGCCCAAGCGTGACCGGGGTGACGCCAGATGAAGAAATACGAGATCACCGACATCGCCCATCCCGATAACCCGAAGCTGCATCGCATTCGGGCTGTGACGGATCTGACCGAGGATCTCCTTGCCGGAATGCTCGGCGGCTATGTGGAAAGCTATGATAACCTCGACCAAGAGGGTCGCGCGTGGATTTCAGCGGATGCCATCGCCTGTGAAAATGCAGTTGTCTGCGGTGACGCCATCCTTACAGATCACGCCGTCGCAAAGGGCTGCGCCTATATCGTCGGCAATGAACGCCACCGTAATGGGGACGCCACTCGTGCAGGATGATGCCATCGTATGCGGCGGGGTCATTATGGGAAAAAGCTGTGTCTGCGGGTATGCCGTGATTCGGCAGGATGAGCAGACCTTGTGCGCACCGACTATTGACGGCAGCGCCCGCGTATATGGCGAAATCTCCGGCAATGTTGTCTGCCGCGGCAATGCCGTTGTCCTGCCCGGTACCAAGCTAGACAACAGGACGCAGGACTGCTTTGTACTCGAAGATGACCGAGTTTCTGTGCAGACGGCCAGCCGCACACCGCCCCGAAAGAACCCCGTACCTATGATTTTGAACGATAAGAAAGAAGGATGCCTTTGACGAATACTCCCGAAACGCTCAACATTCTCAACCCCGAATTTCCGGATGCCCGAACACTGCGGCGGTGACCGCTGGTCGATCCTGCACGGGGATTCCCTGCAAATCATCCGCCAGTTTGAGCCGAACAGCTTCGATGCCATCATCACCGACCCACCCTATGCCAGCGGCGGCAGCAGCCAGACCACCAAGAACCGCAGCACCAGCGAAAAGTACAGCAGCATGAGTAAGGACAAAGCACTGCCCGACTTTGACAGCGACCAGATGGATCAGCTGAGTTGGATGTTCTGGACGGCGGCATGGCTGCAGGATGCCCGCCGCAATGCCAAGCCCGGCGCGCCTGTCTGCCTGTTCATTGATTGGCGGCAGTTGCCCGCCATGACGCTGGCTTTGCAGTGGGCAGGTTGGACCTGGCGCGGTGTAGCGGTGTGGGATAAGGTCGCCAGCCGCCCGCAGAAAGGACGCTTCCGCCAGCAGTCCGAGTACATTGTGTGGGGGTCCAACGGCAAAATGCCGCTTGAGAGAAATGTTGGGTGTCTGCCGGGCGTGTTCCGATACCCGAACCCGCAGAACCGCATCCATGTGACCGAAAAGCCCTTGCAGCTCATGCGGGATGTGGTGCAGATCTGCAAGCCGGGTGGGCGCATCCTTGACCCCTTTTCCGGGGCAGGTACCACAGTGCTGGCCGCCGTGCAGGAAGGCTATGAGGCTGTCGGCATCGAAATGTCGGACGCCTACTTCCGCCAACGCAGCACCGAACGGCTGAAAACCGCCCTTGAATCCGAAGTGAATCAGAACTGATTCACTTTTGACCGCCAACTTGAAAATAGTGAATCAAATCTGATTCACTCCCCGAAATTCAGAAAGGAACCACGAAAATGAAACGACCTTGGGCTTTTATCTGCGCCAGTGAGGGCGCGACATCCAAACATCTCCGCAACTACTGTCGTGAAGTCTACCTGCTGGGCTACCTGCCTGTATGCCCTAAATTGCAGGACAGCCAGTATTTGGTGCTGGAAGATGCCGTGGAGCGCAGCGAATACACCGCCATTGTGCGGGATAAGCTGTTGCGCTGCCCGATGCTGGTGGTCTGCAGCCGCAATCAGGATGCAACCACCAACGCGCAGATCGGTTTAGCGCAGAAGTATAACCGCATCGTAACGACCTTGGATGGTTTGAAGAAAGCTGTCGCGGAGGGTGACGACCTTGTGTCATGAACCGTTTTGCGGGGTGTCGTGTTTTGCTAGCATAGCGTCTGGTCGACCAGACGCACATTTTGGGGATGCCCCAAACCCCTGCCGTGCGTAAACGCAGATTTGTTGTCTCATTCCATGTCGATGAGAATGAATTATCATTCTTGAATCGGCAGGTTGCGGCCAGCAGTCTGAACCGAGAGGAATACCTGCGCACGCTCATTGTAGGCAAAGAATCCATCCGCGCCCCTGCACGCACCACGCCGATCTGCTCCGCAAGGTGGCAGGGCTGTGCAACAATGCAAATCAGCTTGCCCACCGTGCCAACAGTACTGGAACAGCGGGGCAGGGGGGAGTGTGGATGAAATGACCCGGCTAACCCAAGAAGTTTGGCTGGAAGTAAAAGAAAACTGGTAAAGGAGTCACTATGAAAAATGGCTTACACATCCGTGATCCCTGTGCGCCGCCTTGACCGCACAGTGGACTATGTACAAAACAAAGCAAAAACGACACCGAAATCTCTGGAAGAAGCTGTGGACTATGCGGCAAACCGGGATAAAACCGAATCGGCCTGTTTTGAAACGGGACTGGGCTGCACAACCACCAGCGCCTTTGAAGATATGCGATTGAATACGCTTCGCTGGCACAAAGAAACCGGTGTGCAGGGATACCATCTTGTCCAGAGTTTTGCGGAAGGGGAGGTAACTCCAGAACTTGCACACCAGATCGGTGTCGAATTTGCAGAACAGCTATTGCTTGGGAAATACCAAGCAATTGTGACAACGCATTTGAACACTAAGCATTACCACAACCACATTGTATGGAGCGCCGTTAGCTTGGAGGATGGAAAGAAGTACCACAGCAACAGTAAAAGTTACTATACCGAAGTACGCGCACTTTCGGATGCACTCTGCCAAAAGTTATGGACTTTCCATCATCGAAACGCCGGAAGCACTGCGAGGAAAGCGGCAATACGAAAAGTGGAAGGCCGAGGAAAACAACCAACCCACATGGCGCACTGCCATCCGGCAGGATGTGGACGAAGCAATTCAACAAAGCCTTACATGGCGGCAATTTCTTAGTGCAATGGAACGCAAAGGGTATGAAGTCCGCATGGGGCGCAAGTATCCCGTTTTGCGTCCGCCCGGAAAGGAGCGCTTTGTTCGCTTCAAAACGCTGGGCAAGCGGTACACGCCGGAAGCCATCCAGACACGCATCCTGTATCCACGAAGCTACCGCCCTTATGTGGAAAAAGCTCCTTCCGTCCAACATGGCCGTCTGCACAGCGGGAAGAAGCCCCGCAAGCTGACTGGGCTGCGGGCGTTGTACTACCGTTACCTGTACGAGTTGGGGGCGCTCCCTCGCAAGCCGCGCCGCCCCAGCTATGCCGTGCGGCAGGATGCCTACAAGTTAGACCAGCGCATCCGACAGATGGAGTTCCTGTCCAGAAACAATATTGATACGCTGACACAGCTGGAAACTCACCGACAAGCCCTGCAAACAGAAATTAGGCAGTTGCTGACAAAGCGTAAGCAACTGCCCAAAACCGATGAAGTACAATCGCAGCATGAATCGGTCAACACCGCCCTAAAGCAGCTTCGCCAAGAAGAACGGCTCTGCCGCAAAATCGCGGAACACTCCCTAGAGGTGCAGCAGCACCTCACCGAAGCCCGCTGTGACCGTGCTGAACAACAACAGCGTGAACAGGAACACGAGCGTGACCGCCGCCCCAACATTGATTTGACACTATAATCTTGAAAGGAAGGATGCCTATGAAATATCCCAACAAAGACTACATCGAACACCTGCGCCGTAAGTATCCGCCCGGCACGCGGCTGCAACTCAGCTGTATGGAAGATGAGATGGCCGTGCCTCCCGGCTCTATGGGAACCGTTGATTTCATCGATGATGCCGGACAAATCCACATGAATTGGGACTGCGGGCGCAGCCTTGCCCTCATCCCCGGCGTGGACTCGTTCAGCCGCTTGCCCGCGCCCAAAGAAAAGGCCGGTGATGCCAGATGAATTACGGCTCTGAACCCGCAGACCAGGTCGTCCGCTACTCGCTGGAGGGTGCAGAGTTTGCCCTGCGCATCTCCGGCACCGCTGCGAAAAACTTCTTCATTTTCGCACAGGCAGTGCTGCACGACAGCAAAAAGACCCACGGCAAAACGCACCTAATCCGTTTGCTGAAAGAGCAGAAGCCGCTGAAATTTTTCACGGTAGACAAAGACCGTATGCACGATTTTGCCCGCGCCGCCAAGGCGCATGGTCTGCTGTTTTGCCCCATCCGTGACAAGATGGACCCCGACCACATTGAGATCGCCATTTTACAGGATGATGCCTCCAAAGCCAACCGCATCATCGATAAGCTGCAACTGGCTATTGTGGACACCGGCACGGCAGAACTTATCGACACTGTGCAGCAGGAGCGTGGTGAACCCGCCCCCGAAACCGAGCGCGTCCAGACCGAGGACGGCGCGGTGGATTTTGAGATCGGCGCAGACGAGGAACAGTTCAACATGGGTTTTCCGCAGGGCTCGGAGAACGCCAGCCCGTCCGAGCCTTTCTCCGACAGCAGCAAATCTTTTTGCAAACTCGCCGTCGCCGCGCGCCGATCAGCTTCGGGACAAGGGTGAGCGCCCCAGCGTGCGCATGGAATTAAGCGACATCACCGCCTACCTGCGCCGCAAGGTTGAGCCGCCCAAAGACCGAATGCCGAGGATGCCTGTAAAAATCAAGAGAAAGGAGAAAACACTGTAAATGGACCTGAATAAATATCTCAACAACGTAGCGCCGTCAGAACCGCAGTAGTATAAGGAAGAATAAGCTGCCATGAAGAAGAAAACCGAACGTGAAGCGGTTTGGGCGCAGGTGGATGCCCGCATGGGTGAGGTGCTGGCAGATGCCCCGGCCTTGCAGGGATTTCTCGACTTTATGTCGCAATGCCGCAACTCGCTGCCGAACCAGCTTTTGCTCTCCGGCCAGAACGCCGACATCACGGATGCCCGCACGTTCCAGCAATGGAAGGATGCCGGAAGGCATATCCGTACCGGCGAGGAAGGTTACACGGCCATTGTGGGGCAGGTGTACGAGAATAACGGCCGAAAGGCTTCCGGGTATAATATCGGCAAGGTGTTCGACATTACACAGACGCGCGGCAGACCGATACCGCCGCCCGCCGAATACCAAGTGGATGAACTGATCGCCGCGACCATTGAGAGCAGCCCAGTGCCGATTCAAATCTCGGACAGTCTGCCGGACGGCATCCAAGCGCAGTATGTTCCCAAGAACCGCACGATTTATGTCCGCAACGGCATGGATGCAGGCACGACGCTGTGTGCGCCATCGTTCGGGAGTGCGCACAGGCAGATTTTCACAAGGATTACACCTACAACCGCCAAACCTACGCTGCGCCGAGTTACTGTGCCGCTTACATGGTCGCGCATCGGTATGGGCTTGACACCACCGCTTTCAACTTTGACCGCGTGGTTGCCTTGTATGGCAATCTGGGCAAAAAACAGAACAGCAGCGGGGCTTTCTGTCGGATGTGAACACCGTTGGTGGTGGGTTGCTACGCAGTTTGAGCCGCACACTGACCGTGCAGACCCGTGAACCGCCCGCCGCAGAATACGCTGTTGCCGTTCCCGCAAAGAAGCAAACCCGCCAGCAGGAGCGCGGTTGATTGTTTTCCGTTTGTTTTCAAATGCGGACTAGCTTTTACAGCGCTTTTGGGATATGTTGTAGGCAACAGGAGGTGCAAAAATAATGACAGAACGTAAAGTTAAACTTGACCGCGCCAACAAAAAGCATCCTGCTCCGGGCGCTGGGTGATGTCTACTACGGGCCAGCGCGCCCGCGGCGGCAGTGCCGAAGAAACGGGGCGGCTGATTTTGCGGGTGAACGATTTGCCTGCAGGCGGCAAGCTGACGCTGTCAGCGGCAGAGTATCGGCTGGCAAAAGCCGCCCTCAACCAACTGCGCACCCAGCGCTTTGGCAGAGGGCGGCTACACTGATGCCGTGGATGACGCGCTGACCCGACTGCTGCACGCCCACACGCCGCTGTTTATCTGGTGAATCTGGCTATGACATGGAAAAAATTCTGGTCGATCATTGACCGAGTCCGCGCCCAAGCGGATATGCAGGATGAAGCGTCCGTGAAACAGTTCCTTTACACGGAACTCATCAAATTGCCGCAGGATGAACTGCTCGGTTTTGATTGCGCATGGCAAAGCTACCGCAATAAAGCCAACTTTCCCAAAATGGTTGCGGCGGCTTGCATCATTAATGACGGCAGTTCGGATGACAGATTTACCGATTTCCGTAACTGGCTGATTATGCAGGGGGTACGATGCTTATCGGCAGGCGCTGATTGACCCCGATAACCTTGCGGCGCTCAACATTCCGTTCCGAGATACTGAGTGGATGGGATGCGGGAATGTGGCGTGGTATGCCTACGCGGGGCAGAAGCTGCGCGCCTATTTTGAGAAAGCAGGTATCGCCGCTGAACTGCACAGAAGGTATCCAACCCTGCAGAAATTGCCTGACGATTTGAATCGGGCAATCATGCAGGAGCAGCTTGCACACCACCGTGCGCCGGAAACCGAATGGGAACGGCAAATGCTGCGGACGGAAGTTAAGCATTACATTGAAGTCAGTGACTTGGCATACAGCTACAACAAATTTATGCCCAAAACATGCCCGACAAAGTGGCATGGGAAACACTGCAAAGCGATTTGTTTGCAAATCTGCCGCAAATCAAGGCGGAACGTATGCCGCGGGACTTTTCCGTAGTTTTGCCGAAGTTGTGGAGAAAACGTCAGGCATGGAATGCCGAGCGAACAAAACGCCCGCCCTACCGCGGCGAAGAAAGGTAGCTCACCACGCCGGGAAGAAAGAATCCTTGGTGGGTATGGCTGCTGCCGCTGCCCATTGTATGGTGGGCGGCGTTGGCGGTGGCTTGCCGCTGGCAGCCGGGAATGAAAATAACGGTTCTGTTGGATGCACTGAACAGCGCACTGGCAGAGCCGTTTGATCTGTCTTGGGCAGAGACAGCCTGCGCTTTTTGCTGGTGTTTACGGTGATTTACGCGGTGGTGGTTATCGTGGCAGTTACCGACCAGAAGAACACCCGCCCCGGTGCGGAGCATGGCTCGGCGGCTTGGGGCGATGTGTTCCGCTTGAACAAGTTCTACATGGACAGGCGAGGGCCGAATCTGCTGCTGACGCAACACTTTCACATTGGGATAGATGGCTACAAACACAGGCATAACACGAACATCCTCATTGTCGGCGGCTCCGGTGCAGGCAAGACCCGCACCTATGGCGTACCCAACGTGCTGGAATGTGCCTGTTCTATGGTAATTACAGATCCTAAGTCCGAAATTTTGCGTAAGACCGGGAATTTGTTGAAGCAGAAGGGATATGAGGTTATCGTTTTTGACCTTATAAATCCCGCTGCATCGTTCTGTTATAACCCGTTTGTGTATGTTCATGATGACCGTGAAGTGCTGACCTTGATTGAAAATCTGATTCAAAACACCACGCCATCACATTCAAAAAGCAGCGACCCCTTCTGGGAAAAGTCCGAAACTGCCCTTCTCCAAGCCCTTATGCTGTATCTGCTGCACGAGGCCCCGCCCGAAGAACAAAACTTCTCGATGGTGATGGAGATGATCTCCGCTGCTGAAGTCCACGAGGATGACGACAACTACCAATCCCCGCTGGACATCCTGTTCGAGCGCTTGGAAATGCGCGAACCCGACAGCATCGCTTGTAAGCAGTACCGCATTTTCAAACAAGCGGCTGGCAAGACCGCCAAGTCCATTTTGGTCAGCGTGGGTGTGCGCCTTGCCGCGTTCAATCTGCCGTCCATCGCCAAGCTGACGATGACAGACGAACTGCACTTGCAGGAATTGGGCGAGCGCAAAATTGCGCTGTTCTGCTGCATACCGGACTCGGATAAGTCGCTCAATTATCTGGTCGGCATGATTTACACACAACTCATCCAAACGCTGTATCGCCAAGCCGACCGCATACACAAAGGTCGTTTGCCTGTGCCTGTGCATTGCCTTATGGACGAGTACGCCAATATTTCCTTGCCAAAAGATACCTTTTTGTCGGCGTTGGCCACCATGCGTTCCCGCGCAATTTTCTGCTCCATCATCGTGCAGAACATGGCACAGTTAAAGGCTATGTACAAGGATGATTGGGAGTCGCTGGTGGGCTTATGTGACGAGTTTCTCTATCTCGGCGGCACCGAGAAAGAAACCCACAAATATGTTTCGGAACTGCTGGGCAAGGAGACTATCTCCACGACCAGCTATAACCAAAGCAAAGGGCGCAGCGGCAGTTACAGCATCAATCACCAGCAATCAGGGCGCGACTTGATGACCCCGGACGAGGTGCGCTTGTTGGATAACAGCAAGTGCATCTTGTTCATCCGAGGGGAGCGCCCGGTGGTGGACTACAAATACAATCTGCTGAAGCACCCAAACATCCGATGCACCGAGGACGGCGGCGCCGCACCCTACGATTACACCGCCGCCGACAACGCGCTGGACGATTTGTCCGGCACGCCCGAAAACTATGAACTGCTGGATATGGACGATTTTCTGCCCGCCGAAGCCGCAGAAATGAAGCCAACCATACAAAGAATTCGGAGGTCTACATGAAGCTGAATCATAACAAAAAATCCGTGAAAATTTCTCTCAATTTGTTTGCGCTGTACGCCGTCATGGTGTGCGGCATTGTTTTTGCGCTGCCCGCCTTTGCCGCCAGTGACCCGCTGGTAGTGGTCGAAAATCTTTCCACGTTCATCTTTTCGCTGATCCGCGCCGTGGGTCTTATCCTGCTGGGGTGGGGCATTGTGCAGGTCGGTCTGTCCCTGCAGAGCCACGACCCCAGCCAGCGCAGCCAAGGTTTCCTGACGCTGGCGGGCGGTCTGGTGATTACGTTCGCCAAAGAAATCCTCGACCTCATTACCGCGTGAGGATTGCTCCAAGAGGGAAGGCGGTGATGCCCTGTGGGTGAGTCATGGATCGTCAGCAACCTGAACGCCGCACTCTCCACATGGAACGACAAGCTGGAGGAAATCTGGTCGCTGCTGACCGAAAGCCCGCAGACGTTCAAGGGCGGGCAGGTCTGGAACGTAATGACCGGCATTCACGGCGCTTTGCAGGCAATCGGCTATGGGCTGCTGGTGCTGTTTTTTGCTGTGGGCGTTATGAAAACCTGCGGTAGCTTTGTGGAAGTGAAAAAGCCTGAACACGCGCTCAAGCTGTTTATCCGTTTTGCGCTGGCAAAGGGCGCGGTGACCTACGGGTTGGAATTGATGCTGGCGGTGTTTTCTATTGTGCAGGGCATGGTGTCCACCATTATTACGCAATCGGGCAGTTCCGGCATGAGCAGCGTGACGCTGCCGCAGGAGTTGATCGACGCCATCAACAATGTGGGCTTTTGGGATAGCATCCCGCTGTGGGCGGTTACGCTGATCGGCGGGCTGCTGATTACGGTTTTATCTTTTACCATGATCCTCACGGTCTACGGCAGAATGTTCAGCCTGTGGATGTATGCAGCCATTGCGCCGATACCGCTGTCTACCTTTGCGGGTGAACCCACCAGCAGCGTGGGTAAAAACTTCATTCGCAGTTATGCGGGTGTCTGCTTGCAGGGTGTGGTGATTGCACTCTCCTGCATTATTTTCTCTGCCATCTCGTCCAGCCCGCCCGCCGTGGATACCGGCGCATCCGTTGTCACGGCGGTATGGACTTACGTTGGGGAGTTGGCATTTAACCTGCTAGTGCTGGTCGGGGCGATAAAGGGCTGTGACCGCATCGTCAAAGAAATTATGGGATTGTAAAGAGGTGTTGCCTTATCGAAATCAAAATACCGAAAGAAGTCCGCGACTACCATGAAAACATCTTTTTCGGCTTGAACACCCGGCAGTTTATTTGCTCGGTGCTGGCGGTCGGTGTTGCAGTAGGCATTTACTTTGCCTTGCAGCCGTATGTCGGCACCGAAGAAATCGGCTGGATGTGCATTTTGGGCGCTGCGCCGTTTGCCGCCTGCGGCTTTTTCACCTACCATGGCATGACCGCCGAACAGGTGCTGTGGGCGTGGTTCAAGTCTGAAATCCTCTGCCCGAAACGCCTTGTGTTCAAGTCCGACAGTTACTACTACGAAGCCATGCAGCCCGCCATCCGCGCGGGCATAAAGCGAAAGAGAGGCAAGCCTATGAAGAAAAACACCCATGACAGCGAGGAAACCGCTTGATTAAAACCCTGTCAAAAGCGCAGAAGATGGAACGCGAAAAGTTCCGTATTCCGCGCAGTGTGCAGGACGCCATTCCCATCCGCCGCATCTTTGCGGATGGGATTTTCCAAGTCGGCAACCAGTATTCCAAAACGTGGTCCTTTACCGACATCAACTACGCCATCGCCAGCAAAGAGGACAAAACGTCCATGTTTCTCGACTATTCGGAACTGTTGAATGCTCTCGACTCCGGCGCATCTGCGAAAATCACGATTTATAACCGCCGTATCAACAAGGCTGAGTTCGAGCGCAGCGTCCTGTTGCCTGACAAGGCAGACGGTCTTGACGAATACCGCCATGAATTTAATAAAATGCTGACCGCACAGGTCACCGGCACCAGCAACAGCATTGTGCGGGAGCGTTATCTGACCGTAAGCGTGGTAAAGCGCAACGCGGACGAAGCCCGCAGCTACTTTGCCCGTGTCGGCACGGATCTGGTGACGCACCTTGCGCAGCTTTCCTCGGTGGCGCAGGAGTTGACGCTGACCGAGCGCCTGCACATTTTCCGCGACTTTTTCAAGGCCGGAGAGCAGGCTGCGGCAGAGTTCAACATTCACGAACACGCCAAACGCGGTCAACATTTCAAGGATTGGTTCTGCCCCGACAGCATGGAGTTTGCCGCCGACCATTTTAAGGTCGATGCGCGGTATGGCAGGGTGCTGTATTTGCAGGACTATGCCAGCTACATCAAGGACAGCTTTGTGTCGGAACTCTGCGACCTTGACCGCGATTTGATGCTGTCCATTGACATCCTGCCGGTGCCTACGGATGAGGCCGCCCGCCAGCTGCAAAGTACACTGCTGGGCGTGGAAACGAATGTCGCCAACTGGCAGCGCCGCCAGAACGCCAACAACAATTTTACCGCGACCATTCCTTACGATATGGAATTGCAGCGCAAGGAAACCAAGGAAATGCTGGACGACCTGACCACCCGCGACCAGCGGATGATGTTCGGATTGGTGACACTGGTGCATCTGGCCGACAGCAAAGAGCAGCTCGACAGCGACACCGAAACGCTCTACTCCACGGCGCGTAAGCACCTGTGCCAGCTTTCCACGCTGCGCTGGCAGCAGAAGGATGGGCTGGACACGGTGCTGCCCTATGGACTGCGGAAAATCCAAGCCCTGCGCACGCTTACCACCGAAAGCACCGCCGTGCTGATTCCGTTCCGTGCACAGGAAATCATGCAGCCGAACGGTCTGTACTATGGGCAGAACGCCGTCAGCAAGAACATGATCGTGGCAGATCGCCGCTTGCTGCTGAACGGCAACAGTTTTCGTTTGGGCGTGTCCGGTTCCGGCAAAAGCATGAGCGCCAAGGAAGAAATCGTGCAGATCGCGCTTTCCACCGAGGATGATATTCTCATCCTCGACCCGGAGTCGGAGTTCGGCTATCTGACCGAAGCCCTTGGCGGTGAAGTCATCCGCATTTCGGCCACGTCTGACACCCACATCAATGCGCTGGACATGGACCGTGCCTACGGTGACGAGCGAAACCCGATCGTGTCTAAATCCGAGTTTGTGCTGTCACTGTTTGAGCAGCTGATCGGTGACGGCATGGTGACGGCGAAAGAAAAGTCCATCCTCGGCCGCTGCACCGAGCAGGTGTACCTGCCCTACATTCGCAACGGCTATAAAGGCACACCGCCTACGCTGCAGGACTTTTACCGTCTGCTCCGGATGCAGCCCGAACCCGAAGCGCAGGGGCTGGCGCTGTCGTCCGAGTTGTTCATTACCGGCACGCTGAACACCTTTGCCCGGCACACCAATGTGGACACGCAGGCGCGGATCATCGCCTACGACATCCGCGAACTGGGTGAACAGCTTATGCCGCTGGGGATGCTGGTGACGCTGGATGCCATTTATAACCGTGTCATCCGTAACTGGAAAATCGGAAAAAGAACGTGGATTTTCATGGACGAAATTTACTTGCTTTTCCGTTATGAGTATAGCGCGAACTTTCTCTACAAGCTGTGGAAACGCATCCGCAAGTACAACGGACTTGTGACCGGGCTGACGCAGAATGTGGACGAACTGCTGCGCTCCGACACCGCCCGCCTGATGTTGGCAAACTCGGAATTTCTCGTGATGTTGAACCAGAGCGCCACCGACCGCGTTGAACTGGCAAAGTTGCTGAACATCTCCGACAACCAGCTTGGCTACGTCACCAACGTCCCCGCAGGCTGCGGGCTGATTCGCTGCGCGGGCAACATCGTGCCTTTCACAAATTCTTTTCCCCGAAACACTAAGCTATATAAATTGATGTCGACTAACCCGTCCGAGAAAAAGGAGTAAAGCCATGCAATACAAAAATAGAGGACCGCCGAAGCGGTCCACAGGGGTGCTACAAACTTGAATTCGACGCTATGATATTTCCTTTTCGTCATCTCTCGGTGGTCGAACATAGCGTAGCATTTCTTTTACACAAGCACCGAATTGCAAGAAATTGGATTTTGCTTCTTTTAGTGTTATTCCATGATTGGAGTCGCTTGGCTCGTTATCAGAAGTGATGAACGGGTCATTCTCCCAAAAGCAAACGGGACAAATATACCCACAATCTTCATCTGCCGGGACATTGTAGGTAAGAAATCCACAACAAGGACATGGATATTTTTTCATTACGGAGTTTGTTCGCCCCTTTCATTTTTCAAATTTATAGACCTATTTTAATGCTGCCAAATATTGTTTTCCAAATCCCGCAGCCGTCCCTTATAGTCATCTATCAGAGCCTGAACATTTTCCCCCTGCGGGAAGGTCACCAGATAGCCGTCCCCAGCTTCATGAAAGCCGATGATTCCGGCAAGCCCTGCCATCTCGGCTACTTTCAGCAGGGTGTGGTAGTCATACTCGGCGGCACTGATATATAAATTCATGGGAGAAACCTCGCGTTTCAAAGAGATGATTCTATTATAGCAACATCTTTTCATAATTGCAAAGAAAATGCTGTATCGTCCAGAATCGGAAGATACAGCATTGCTTTTTTATATGTAATGGCCCTTTAGCCCAATTTGTTGTCTGGCCTTGACCGAGCGATTGCTCTGGCATGGTCTAAGGCGCAGTGGTGTGCGGGATGCTTCCCGCGTTTGTTTTGATTACGAGACTTATTATAGCGGCGACTTGTGTGTAGAATTTAAAAGCTGTTTGAACGATTTTGAAATTCAATTTGAATAATTTATGACGTGGGGTGATGCCATGAAAGATATTAAAGAAAAGCCAACCGCGCATATGCCGAGAAGCAATGCAACCGGGGAAATCCCGAAAGCTGCGCTGAAAAAGGCGTGGGCGGAGGCCAAGGAGAAAAGCCGAACCATGCTGCGAGAAAGCACTTCTACGCAGGGAGACGGTGATTATACAACTGCGCAAGATACCAGCTCGGTGGTAACCGATACATCCTATTCGGTCATCAAGCAAAACACAGATTTCACCGTGCAGCAAGGGCGCAAGATTGCCCGCAAACAGATAGAAAAATACCGGGAACGCCGTTCCGCCGAGCAAACCGAAACCATCCGCGTCCACACCGCCAATGAGCGCGGTGTCAGCCCCAAACAAGTCGAGTGCAGCACGCTGTCCGATGCAGAGCGGCACCCGCGCCGTGGGGCAGATTTGCCCCGCCAGCGGGCGAAAGAAAAAGTCGTCACCGCCAAGACCGCGCCACGAGATATTCGTGGTGTGACCCAAGGTCAGCGCCAACTGCGAACCGCCGCAAATGAAACTGTGCGGAGCATAACAACCCAAGCACAAATGCAGACCCGTACCCGTCAAGTGCAGCTTGCTATCCAGAAAGCCGCCAGCAGCACCTGCAAGACGGCTGTGGCGGTGCGCTCGGCAATACGGCATTTTCTTGTCGGCCTGCACAGTCTTGTCGCGGCCATTGCTGCAGGGATTAGCGTGGCACTCAGTATTATTATTGTCATCAGCCTTGTGGCCTTTGTGTCCGGCTCGGCCTATGGCATCTTTTTTGCCGCCAATGCCCCCAACGCCGACACAATTACCGTGCAACAGGCAGTAGAAACACTGACAGCAGAATACCGCGACAGGCTGGAAGAAATCTCCGACACCGTACAGCATGACCGCCAAGACATTACAGCCAACGATGACGTGTACTACATTCGTTGGCAAGATGTCCTGGCGGTCTTTTCTTCGTATGTTTCAGGAAATGAACAAGGCACACCCGTTGCGGCACTGACAGAGGAGCAGGTAGATAAACTGCGGGAAACTATGTGGGCGATGAATGCGGTGGATTGTTCCACCCACCCGGAGACTACCACAATAGAAACTACCGATGAGGACGGCAACCCGACTACCACAGAAATCACCGAAACTGTCCTCGTAATCGAACTGACCCACAAAACACCCGACGAGATGGCGGCAGATTATCATTTCACCACCCGCCAGAACACCTATCTGCAACTCCTGCAAGACCCACAGTATGAGGAACTGTGGGCAGAATTGCTCGGCGGTTTTGCACAGGGCGGTGGAGAACTTATGAACCCGGACAGCACCCGCATCCCGACAGGCACCCTGCAATGGCCGCTGCCTGTCGCGGGTACGATTACTTCTCAATTTGGTCACCGCGTGGACCCCATCACCGGCGAGGTAAGCTCCCACACCGGCACCGACATTGCCTGTGCCGAGGGTACGCCGATTCTCGCCGCCGCAGATGGCGTGGTCACTGTTGCCAATGGCCTTGACAGCTGGGGCGGCAGCTACGGCTATTACATCCAAATCGATCACGGCGGAGGGCTGGAAACTTTGTATGCACACTGTTCGTCCATCTGTGTAACTACCGGTCAGCAGGTGCAGGCCGGGCAGGTCATTGGCTATGTCGGGCATACAGGAAGGGCAACAGGCTCACATTTGCATTTCGAGATACACATAAATAAAATTAGGAAGGACGCAATGAGTTATTTCGGGATGCAATATTGAGAACAGATTTACAATTTGCAGCCGGTCACGGTCTGCTCAGCGCACGATCAGGACATAGGGATCAAACAGTTGTTCATGCAGCTCGTCCATGGCCTGTTCGGGGTCGGAAATATCGGTCAGCCAGAGCGAATAGTCATACTGGCAGAATCCGGACAAATCCATCTTGAAGTTTGTTTCCCAGTTGTTGTTCATGACCCAGGAATACAGCGGGCGGGCATTGTTTTCTGCTGCGCCGTCGCACAGGCGGATGGGGTGATGCTGCATCTCGCCGGTATAGAACATGGGAACATCTCTGGCTGCAATCAACACGCCGCCTTCGGGGGAAAGGCGTGCCGCGCCGTCATCCGACATATAGAATTCCATGCAGGTGCCGGGCAGCTGGTCAATGCCGGGGCGGAAAGCCTCACGCGCACCCTTGCGAAGCACGGTTCCGTTGCCGGGACGGTTCAGATCAAGCGACAGGAAAACACTCTCCACTTCGTCCGAAATTGTCTTGCCAAGTTCCAGGGTAAAGTCAATGCGGGGAATTGCTTCATACAGTTTCAGCAGAACATCAGCTTTTACTGTACCGGCAAGGCTGTAATGCAGACGCAACTGGGTGAACACAGGACCATGTTCCATGCAGGTGATTTCCATCAGTTTTCCGATGTGCGTTTCTGCGTGTTTGCCGCGAATATTGCGACCCAGTGCGCGGCGCTCCTCGTAAGAAGAGAACGGCACCTCCTGATGCAGAGGCGTACGCTGGTACACCGGCGTGAAGAATGGAATGGCAGTGCCGGCCATTTCGGTTCCGGTGCGCTTATCCACAAACGAAGTGATGCCATCGCCCGGCTTATAGCAGATGCGGAAGAATTTGTTTTCCACTTCATACGGCAGGCGGTACGTCACCGGGTCGTAGTCATTCACAATATCCCGTACTTCTTCAGCGCCCATATAGCAGTGACGTGTATTCAGCGTTTCCGGAGCTTTGTGACGGGCAGTGTAGATGTATTCTTTTTCTTCGCCGTAAGACAGCGTATCAATAAAGCTGATTTTGCGTCCGCGCGGGTGAGGGGATACCTGGCAGGTGTACAGGTTTCCTGCCAAATCACGCACCTCAACATCTTCAAGTGCAAGAGTTTCAATATAAAACTCGATCAGCTGGGGTTGGCTCGTGTGGCTGACGCCTACCGCACGCACAGCACCGGTGGTGTTGTAGTAGCGGAGCATATCGCCTTTCTTCTCGGCAATGGAGCAAAGCATAAGGGAGGCGGCTTCATGCGCCTTGGATGCGTAGCTGTTCTTACGCATATCCAGGTTCAGCACCATCGTGTCATATGGGTTAGTGATGGTGGAAGAATGTCCCCATGTATGCTCTGCATACAGCATCAAGTTGTCCTGCACGGTTTCGGACAATGCCGGATAGCGTGCTTCTGCATCCGGGTCCAGACGGTTTGCAAGCTGCCAACGGTGGTCGGCATCCTTGTAGTGCTTGACCGCATAAGGGGTACTGCCGACACCATTGGCCCACCAGTCCGTCCAGTCACCGCGGTAAACAGGTGCATCCGTAAGTTTCGGCGCGATGGCAGCGTACAGTTCCTGCAGCGAAACCATCTCAACGCGGACTTCCTGACCGTACTTTTCATTATAAGCACGGATGGTTTCCATAATCTCGGCAGACGGCGGCGCATTATCGCTGAAAACACCGGACACTGCGGTTACGATGAAATCATACGAATAGCCCTCGGTTTCACATTCGGTCAGATACTTGTCAAGATTTGTATGCAGCTGATCCGAGAAGGAAGTGCCGGCGTCGGCATCTTCACCCAGACGGTTGCGCATCATCCAGTTGACAGCGTGGTTGGGCTGAAGCCCCAGCACATTGCCCAGATTATAATGTTCGCCGTTCCAGACCAGCAGCCGCTGTCCGGAAGCGTTTTCCCAGAAGAAAGCATTCTGGTTCTGGTACAGCGGATACATACCGTGGTGGCAGTGAACATTCGTGAAGAAGAACTCCACACCGTTTTCAATCATGGCGTCACGGTAGCCCATGGAGAATCCATTGACATCGGCTGCCATGGCTGTGTGAATTTTTGTGCCGAACGGTTGCAGCTTGTCCTGCCATTTGGCCAGACGCTTGCCGAATACATCCGCATTGACAAGATCATTGAAGTTCAGATAGTTGGCCGAAATACCGATTTTGCCTTCCTTGACAAAACGGGCAAAGTCAGCGCGGTCGTCCTCACTGGCCTGTTTCCAGAACTCCTCTACGCAGTACAGCGTTTCGCAGTTCCAGCGGAAGTCAGCATATTCCGGCTGACGCATCATGGACAGCACGGTTTTGATATAGTTGACCTGAATTGCAATAACGCGTTCCTGCAGATCCGTGTAGCCTATGTCCGTGTGGGAATGATGGACAACATAGACCGTCTTGATGGAATGTGCCATGATAAAATACCTCCTAATATTTGATTTGCGGTTTTCGGGGGGAAAGCCACAGACTTTTGAGATTGATAAAATGTCGGCGATTCTACACCGGATGTGCCACAATGCATACCGGTACAGGGCAGGAGATTCCCGCTTTTTCCGGTTCCAGACGTCCCGCCTTTCATCCCTGCGGAAGCAGGTGATGCAGCCGCTGTCCTGATTGGCAGCCAGCAGCATATAGGATAACTCAGTTGCGAACACAGGCAAGAATGACCTTGACCTCGCTGCCGTCCGGGCTGTAAATTTCATAATCGCCGGCTGCCTGAGGAACAATGCAGGTTTCGGCATAGTGCAGCTCCAGAGGAGGGAACGCATCGCTTTTGCTGCGCAGAACCGCCCGCGTACCATCAACCAGGTTCAGCATATGCACACTGCCGTTGCGATGTACCGGCAGGGCAGAAGATGTTGTAAAGCGGAATGTGTCCAGAAACTCCCGTTCATGCAAGCCGGTGCGCACAACGGTTCCGTTTTCGTCGGAATAAACTTCTGCGACGGCATTGATTAGATTTTTATGAACCCATTCGGTATTGCGATACCACTGGATGTTGGCCGCACCGTGTTCAAGGTGGATGGGACGCGGCTTGCCGTCAAGGTCAACGCGACCCCAGTCCCAGAGCTTGAATGTGAAAATATACGGCGTAGCGCTGATTTCCAGCACCATGGTATCTGCGCCGGAGCAATGTACAGTGCCGGCCGGAATCAGCACATGGTCATGCTTCTTGACAGGAATCTTGTTGACAAATTTTTCTGCAGGGAAAGGCTTGCCGCCGTTCTGGGCTTCCTGCAGGGCGCTGACCATTTCTTCCGGCTTTGTACCGGTTTTAATGCCCAGATAGACGCAAGGGGCTTCGCCGGCAGCATCCAGAAGATAGTAGCTCTCATCCTGTGTATAGTGCATATGGAAATGGCTCTGGATGTATTCGGTCAGGGGATGAACCTGAAGCGAAAGGTTCTGACCGTGCATGGTGTCCAGCATATCAAAACGAATGGGAAATTCCTTGCCGAAGCGCGCATGAACACGGTCGCCCAGAAGCTCACGCGGGTGCGCATAGACAAGGTTGAGCGCCGGTGTTTCCACAACACAGGAACCGAAATCCAACAGCAGGCTGTTTTCTTCCGGAACACCGTCAAAGCTCCATGCATAGTTGCTGCCGTTTTCGGGCAGGTCAAAATGCGTTTTCATCCAGTCGCCGCCCCAGACGCCCGGGTCAAAGTAAGGCACCGTGCGGAACGGCTGCGCCGCAGCTTTGGACAGTGCTTCGCGGTAAGCAGCGCCCGGCACAATGGCAGGGTCACCGGCTGATGTGGTATCGAGATAATAGTCAAAAACCGGCAGCAGTTTGTCTTTGATCCGGTCGCCCCAGCGCCATTCGGCAAAATAGCCGCGCTTATATTTCGCGCGCTGCGGCAGGTCATGCATGGCTGTATGCCAGTTGTCCTGCCCTTTGCGGAAACGGAGCTGAATTTCCCACCGCGTAATGTCCGCATAGATGGTGATGTCTGCACGTTCCACAAGAGAGGCACCGACACCGTAAACCAGTACCAGACCATCCGTTACGGCATCAATTTTTCCCCGGGCGGCACACAGTGCTTCTTCCGGGTAAAAATTTTTCATCTGCCAGGTGGTCATGATGCCGAACACAGGGTCGTCCGTCAGTTCGTGTTCGATTTTTGCATCCAGCTCAGCGGGCAGGATTGCCAGATCATCTGCATGAATGATAAGTTCAGCGTGCGGGAACAGCGCAAGGATCTCCGCTTGATCGGTACCGGGGTAGCATTCAACCGTCACAACGGTTTTGCTGCTGCCTGCACACAGGGCGTGCAGTTCCTGTTTTACGGCATCGGTTCCCCGTGCAGCATGGTCGGCGGCGCCGGCCTGTATGGTGGGGAAGCGCCGGTAAGGGTAAGTAGAGGGATTCGGCATAAAAGGCACCTGCTTTCGGATATTTTGTACGATATAATCAACATACACGGAAGCGGGATAAATGTCAATACATTTCTGAATAAAATTAAATTAGTAATTACATCTTTACAAATTGCCGCCTGCATGGTATACTTGATTCAGAAGTGGTGTGCGGTATAAATCTGCGCTGTGACAATGTTTTTGTGCGGAGAACACCGGACACGGCACATCAGCAGGGAGGTTGGATATAGTATGCCGCAGCCGCGATATCTTCAGATTGTACAGCAGTTGAGGGATCGGATACAGAACGGGGAATACCCGCCGAACACCCGCATTCCCACAGAAAACGAGCTATCTGTTTCTATGGGGGTAAGCCGCCCCACGGTGCGTCAGGCGCTGAACCTGCTTGAACAGGAAGGACGCCTGACAAGGGTCAAGGGCAGCGGCACCTATGTGACAGAACCAAAAATACAGCACGAATCCACGCGGTTCTTGATCGGCTATCAGGAAGAAAGCCGGGAACGGCACAACCACCTGCACACCAGCGTGCTGGCACTGCAAAAAGAAAAACCGGGCAAGCTTGCCGCCAAAGCACTGGGTCTTGCCGAGGGGGAACGCGTGACCCGGATGGTTCGGCTGCGCTGGCTGGAAGGTATGTATAACGGTTGCCCCATTGTGTATACAACGGTGTATGTGCCGGTACGCCTTTTCCCGGAAATGGAAGAACAAAACTTTACGGATGCATCCTTTTACGAAATGCTGGACAGTCGCGGGCTGACCGTCATGCGAACCTCTCAGCGACTGGATGTGCGTATGCCCCCGGCAGAGGTCGCGGCAGAGCTTAAACTGTCGCCTTTTGAACCGACAGTCTATATTGTCTCGACCGGCTATAGCCAGAACGGTATTGCGGTGGAATACAGCGAAAGCTATTATCCGGCAAGCCGGAGCAGTTTTAATATTGAAATCAACCGGGGGAGATAAAATGCAGGAAGTGTATCTGTGTCTGGATGTGGGCGGTACGGAAATCAAGGCTGCGCCTCTGGATAAAAGAGGAAATTTTCTGGCACCTGTTCGCCATTTCCCGGCAATGGCCGGCGCGGACAGGCAAACGTTGCTTGAAAACTTTGGTTGGATTTTTAGCAGTATCTGCCCGGAAAATGCTGTTCCCATTGAAATTGATCTTGCGTTTCCGGGACCGTTTGACTATAAAAACGGCATCTGCCTTTTACAAGGACTGGACAAATACGATGCACTGTACGGCTGCAATCTGCGCCGAGCATTCTCCGAAATCAGCGGCTTGCCGGAGCAAAGGATTCAATTTATCAATGATGCAGCGGCCTTTGCGTTGGGGGAAATGACCTTTGGTCAGGCGACGCAAGCCGGGCGAGCTCTGTTTGTAGCAGTGGGAACCGGCTGCGGCAGTGCATTTGGGGTGAACGGATTTCTGGCTGAAGAAGGTACACCCGGTGTGCCGCCAAACGGATATTTTTATAATGCACTGTTTCGGGACAGCTGCGTAGACGACTATATTTCCCGGCGGGGGCTGGAAAAGCTGTCCGGCGAGATGCTGGGTGTGCCGCTGGATGGTCGTGCGCTTGCTGAACGCATCGCCGCCGGGGACGAACGGGCCAAAGCCTGTTTCCGGTGCTTTGGTGAACAGCTGTGCGATGCATTGCAGCCGCAGATCGAAGCATTCTGTCCGGACACGCTCTGCATGGGGGGACAGATTATGGAAAGCGCGGCATTATTTCTGCACCCGTTGGAAAAACTTTGTACAAACAAGAAGATTACTTTATAATATACACAGGATACTTCTCTGCGGACTATGCAGGGGCTGACAAGAGCTGCCAGCCGGTAGGCATATATCAATCTGCTTATATATCTGGAAAAATTTCAGTCCATGGAGCACTTCAAACAGGAACTCGTCGAATATCTGGATTACTACAACAACCGCAGAATCAGAGCAAAACGAAAGGGCTTGCCGCCTGCAATTCACAGACAACAAGCCCTTTCGGCTACTTGAACAATTTTTACTTCAAAATATGGCCCTGACTTTTTGGGATCACCTCAAAACCGCGGATGTCCTGCTATTTATTTGGTGAAAAAACCATGTAGCTGATTGCTTTATAGAATAGACTCGTCAGGATTTGAAGCTTTTGGATCGGATGCCAGCACGCCGCGGTAAAGCACTTCGGAAGAAACGTAACTGACTTCGGGCGCCGCTTTCGGGTGTTCTATCACAAAAAGAATCTTGGCGGCCAAGCGAGAACCGATGGTTTTCGGCTTTACATCGACTGTTGTAATACGGTCGGCAACGTTCAAATATTCGCTGTTGTTGTCAAAGCCCGTCAGTACGATACGTCCTTCAGGGTCTATCCCTTTTTCTTCAAGATAACGCTGGATGAAATGAGCAATATAGTCGCTGGCACAGACGATACCGTCCGGCATGGTTGGCAAAAAGTCCAGAAAGTGACTGATTTCCTCATAATGGGTACGAAGACCCAATGACCCGGTAAGGTAAAGACTGGGGTTTGGAATGATCCCATGCTCATGCAGCGCATCCAGAAATCCCTCGTAGCGTTCTTTGTTTGTCTGGGCATATTCTACATCGCCTATGAAACTGAGCTTTCGGCATCCATGACGGAGCAGATTGCTTGTAATCTGCCGGATAAGGTCGCGACCCTCAATAATGAGCAGATCCCCATGTAACTGGTTATAGGGGACAGAAGGAACCGTGTCCAGAAAAACCTTTGGTATAGGTAAAGAGGATAACAGCCGCAGCAAGGGCGCAGAGTACGTGTTCAGTACAATGACACCATCTACTGTACCGTTTGTCAAAGGCTCCGGCAACACATAGCCCGCTTTGTAATTTGTGGGAAGATATGTGTACATGAGGTTGACATTATGCTCGGAAAGATCTTTGGCAATCTGATGGATAATCTGCATCCAGAAAAGAGAGGACTCCGGTCGGCACACGGCTACCGCTACGGTGCGTGTGTGGGGAGGCAGTTGAGCAGAGACGGTCGCAGTGGTATCCTGAGAGGGAGTGTGGAAATAGCCCATCTCGGTGGCTTTTTGATGGATTTGGGCACGCATAGAATCCGAAACGCCGGGACGGTTGCTTAGCGCTTTCCATACGGTGATTCTGGAAACAGAAAGAGCATCAGCAATATCCTGCATGGTTGGTTTGCTCATGAAAGAAAGCCTCCGTTTTTTGAGTTTATAGTAAGTATAGCACAATCATAAGAGAAAAGCAACACGAAAAGTTAACTTTTGCTAATGTCTGATGTTGAAAATGTTGGCTATCTTGCACAAAAAAACAATGCGAAAACCGTTGATGTGCACGAATACAATGAAACGGTGCGCGATTTGTGCAAAATGACGATTGACAGGTACAAAAGTAAATGTTAATATTTGACTAACAAATGGCAACGAATGCTGACTATGGAGTTAACGCTTAGTTAGCACGAAATGCTGGCGGCTGTTAACACTTGGCTCGCCAAAAGAAAGGGGCACATTCTATGAAAAAGGATAAGTCGGCAGTTTCAACTTCAACGAAGCCACGCCGCAAACGTTGGACGAGTGATGACACGGAGCTGACACTGCTGGGGCTTCCGGCAGCCATCTGGTATGCGGTCTTTTGCTACCTGCCTATGTTCGGTCTGATTATTGCGTTCAAGAATTTCAAGATCACTCCGGGAAGGGGTTTCCTTTACAGCTTATTTCACAGTGACTGGGCAGGATTTGATAACTTCAAATTCTTTCTTACCAGCAACACCTTTACCATGCTGCTGCGCAATACGCTGTTATATAACATCTTATTTATCGTATTGAACATTGTAATTCCGGTTACATTGGCTGTGCTGATTAACCAGATTTACAGCCGAATCGCTTCTAAAGCATACCAGACCATGATGTTCTTCCCGTACTTCCTTTCGTGGGTTGTTGTCAGCTACTTTGTCTACGCCTTCCTGAACCCCGACAAGGGCTTGATGAACACTATCATACAGTTTTTCGGCGGCGATAAAATCATGTGGTATTCTCAGCCAAAATGGTGGCCGCTGATTTTGACTTTCATGCAGGTCTGGAAATCCATGGGCTATAATATGGTTGTCTACCTTGCAAGTATTACCGGCATTGACAGTACGCTGTACGAGGCGGCAACGCTGGACGGCGCGACCAAGTGGCAGCAGACCAAATATATTACACTGCCGGCACTGAAACCCATCATCGTTATGATGTTCATTCTGAATGTCGGCCACATCTTCTATTCCGATTTCGGCTTGTTCTATCAGGTTACGCAGGGTGTTCCCAACTCACTGTACAACGTTGCCAGCACATTTGACACCTATGTCTACCAGGCTTTGCAGAGCAATGTGACAATCGGCAGAACTGCTGCCGCAGGTTTGTTCCAGGCTGCATGCTGCTGCGCGACCGTTCTGGTTGCCAACTTCATCGTTTCCAAGATTGATGAAGAAAGCGCGATTATTTGATGAAGGGAGAACACACAAATGACTCTGGCAGAAAAGCATAAGATAAAGGCCGAAGAAAAAAAGCTGGAAAAAGAGGAAGCTCGTGCGAAGTTCCGCTTAAACCAGATTAAGCCAACAACGAATGCCTGCTTTAACATTCTGTTTGTACTGCTTTCCTTCGTCTGTCTGTTTCCGGTGTTCTACGTCTTTATGATTTCCGTTTCCTCCACGGATTCTATCACAAAGTACGGGTACAGGCTTTTCCCGGATACATATTCCACGGCGGCGTACACGTTCCTTTGGAATGAACGCGGAACGATTTTTAATTCACTCATAATTTCCGTGGAGGTCACGGTTATGGGTACGGTGCTGGGTGTGCTGCTGACCACAATGATTGGCTATGTGCTTTCCCGCCCGAACTATAAACTCAAAGGCTTCTTCACTTGGATGGTGTTCATCCCGATGATTTTCAATGGCGGCATGGTTGCAAACTATGTGGTTGTTGCCAATATGCTGCGTTTGAACAACACCATCTGGTGTCTGATTCTGCCGCTGGCGATGAGCAGCTTCAATGTTATTATCTGCAAGACCTTCTTCCGAACAACGGTACCGGATTCCATCATTGAGTCGGCAAAGATTGACGGCGCATCCCAGATGAAAATTTTCTGGCGTATCGTGGTGCCCATCTCCAAGCCTGTTTGCCACCATTGCACTGTTCCTGACGTTTGGCTACTGGAATGACTGGTTCCAGTCCGCCCTGTATATTTCGGATTCCAAGCTGGTATCCTTGCAGGCACTGCTGAACAACATGATGAAGAACCTGGAGTACATCGCCAATAACCCCAGCGCAGGTCTGAGTCTGCAGCAGTACCGTAACTCGATGCCGTCCGAATCCGTTCGTATGGCAATCGCAATCATTATCGTCATTCCCATTGCGTGCGCGTATCCGTTCTTCCAGAAGTACTTTATTTCCGGTCTGACGGTTGGTGCGGTTAAGGGCTAAGAGAAAGACTCTGAAAAAGAAAAACACTGTATAAGAACATCGATGCTAACAAATAAGCCCATTCAATTTTCCCACCACATTTGGTTCTGTTCCCCTATAAGGGGAATGAAGATACACAACTTTACACAAGCAAAGGAGAAAAACAGATGAAAAAGTTCAACAAAGTGCTTGCGCTGGGCATGGCCGGTTCCATGGCCCTCAGCATGGCAGCCTGCGGCGGCAGTTCCTCTTCTGCCTCCACCGGCACCGATGGCAGCAGCACCTCTACGGCTGCTCCTACGGCCGCTCCCTCCAAGGACGTCGTCACCCTGAAATGGGTGGCCGTTGGTTCTGGCATGCCTTCTAACTACGATGCATGGCTGGCACAGATTAACCCGTATCTGGAAGATAAGATCGGCGTCAACATCGACATGGAGGTTATCTCCTGGGGCGACTGGGACACCCGCCGCAATGTTATTGTGAACACCAGCGGTGAATACGACATCCTGTTCACCAACGTCAACACCTATAACAACGACGTCAATACCGGTGCTTTCCTGGATATCACCGATATGGTCAAGGAAGCGGCTCCTGAACTGTACGCTTCCGTTCCGGAAGATTATTGGAAAGCCTGCGAAGTGGGCGGACGTGTTTATGGTGTGCCTACCTACAAGGATTCTTCTCAGAGCGAGTACGTTGTCTGGGATAAGGCAAAGATCGAGGCTGCCGGCTATGACTATACCAAGGAGCTGGGCATCACCGACCTGGATGAACTGACTGCGCCCCTGAAGGCTATCAAGGACACTGACGGCGAGGCTTCCTTCCCTCTGAACAAAAACGGCGGCGGCTACCAGTCCTATATGTATGACCAGCTTGGCGCCGGTCTGTATCCCCTGGGTGTGCGCTATGATGACAGCGAGGGTAAGGTTGTTGCTACTGTTGAGCAGGATGACATGAAGCAGATTCTGAAAACCTTCCATGAGTGGTACAACGAAGGTATCATCAACTCTGACGCTGCAACCCGTCCCGAAGATGCAAACTACAAGGCTTGCTCCATTGCACAGGGCTGGTCCGGTGCGGCAATCACTTCCTGGGGTCCGCAGCTCGGCGTTGAGTGCGTTGCCCAGAAGTGGGGCCCGACCATCGTTTCCAATGAAACTGTCCGCGGCTCTATGAACTGCATCTCCGCTAACTGCGCCTATCCCGAAAAAGCACTGCAATTCCTGCAGCTGGTAAACACCGACACCTACGTCCGTGACCTGTTCTACTACGGCGTTCAGGGCGACAACTGGGATTACACCGATGACAGCAAAACCTTCGTCCATAAGAACAACGCGGATTGGTCTATGGCCGGTTACACCCAGGGCAGCTTCTTCGCTATCACCCCGACCGACGATTTCGATTTCAACCAGTTCGACGAAGTTAAAGAGCTGAACGAAAAGGCTGAGCCTTCTGTCCTGCTTGGTTTCACTCTCGACACCACCTCCATCGCTGATGAACTGGCAAACTGCATCCAGATTGCAGAGCGTTACAAGGGCGAGCTGCTGACCGGTACTGCTGATCCCGAAGTCATGGTTCCCCAGATGATGGAAGAACTGCGCGCTGCCGGCTTTGACAAGATCGTTGCTGAGGCACAGAGCCAGGTTGACGCTTTCATGGCTACCAATAAGTAATCTTTAAAAGTCCAAATACTATCCCTGCAGGCAGGAAAACCTTCGGGAGCGGGACGCTGAGTTCCCGCTCCCGATTTATTTTAAGTACACAAGGAGAATCAAGTATGGCTAAAATCATCGGCAGCGCACTGCCCAATATTCCGTGGCAGGAACCGCCTGCAAACACCCGCACCCCTTTCTGGCGCTATGATGCAAACCCCATCATCGGTCGTGACGGCAACGCCCGTTCCAACAGCGTGTTCAACAGCGCCGTTGTGCCTTTCAAGGATGGCTTTGCCGGCGTATTCCGCTGCGACAGCCTGTCCATCAGCATGGATATTTTCGCAGGCTTCAGCAAGGACGGTCTGCACTGGGATATTGAGGATACCCCGATTCATCTGGTAGGGGACGACCCGGAGGTCACAACCCGTGAATACCGCTATGACCCCCGTGTATGCTATATGGACGGCAAATACTATGTGACCTGGTGCAACGGCTACCACGGACCCACCATCGGCATTGCATGGACGGATGACTTCAAGACATTCCACCAGTTGGAAAATGCCTTCCTGCCGTACAACCGTAACGGTGTCCTTTTCCCGCGCAAGATTCAGGGGCGCTACATGATGATGAGCCGCCCGAGCGATACCGGGCATACCCCCTTCGGCGATATTTTTGTCAGCCAGAGCGAAGATATGATTTACTGGGGACGCCACCGCTTTATGATGGGTGCTGTAAAAGGCGATGAATCTGCATGGCAGAGCATGAAAATTGGCCCCGGCCCCATCCCCATTGAAACCGATGAGGGCTGGCTGCTGATTTACCATGGTGTTATCAACACCTGCAACGGCTATGTATACCGCATTGGTGCTGCTCTGCTGGATATTGACGAGCCGTGGAAGGTAAAATACCGCGGCAAGGATTACCTGCTGGCTCCTCATGAGCTGTATGAGTGTGTAGGCGACGTGCCGAACGTGACCTTCCCCTGCGCCACCTTGACGGATGCCGCGACCGGTCGTATTGCGATGTACTACGGCTGTGCCGATACCGTGACCGGTCTGGCGTTCACCACGGTGGATCGTGTATTGGACTATATCAAGAAGAACTCTTTCTGATGTTAAAGGGGCAAAGAGATGCCACAGGATAACATTTTGCTGATACCACGATTTCGGTGTAGATACGTTCCACTAACGCAAACAAAAATGCAAAAAACAGCCAGCTTTGAATTGCTGGAAGCCTCGTTATGAGGGAAAGGAAAGACCTATGCGCACCATTGATTTTCTTGACAAGCGCGTCACAGGTATCTGCAATGAGCTGAAAAAGCTTTCTGTAAAACAGAAGTTTGAAACGAGCGACTGGCTCATAAAGCCGGGCAACTTTCTGCGCCCGGAAGATGCCGATGCAGACCCTGCACCGTTTGAACCCTTTGACAGCCGCACCATGCATTGGTACGGACCGGACAAGCATTACTGGTTCCGCGCGGATGTGGCTGTGCCGCAGGAAATGGACGGAAAACCGCTGTGGATGCACGTCTGCACCCAGATTGATGAGTGGGACGATGCCAAAAACCCGCAGTTCCTGCTGTTTGTGGACGGCAAGGTGACACAGGGCGTGGATATGAACCACCGCGACATCCTGCTGGACCGCTGCGCCAAGGGCGGTCAAAAGTACCGTCTGGAATTGCAGTCCTACACCGGAACCCTGCATACCGAATTCAACCTGATTGTAGACCTGCGGGAAATCGACCCCGAAATTGAGGGTCTTTACTACGATATGGTTGTGCCGCTGGAGGCTTTTCCCCGGTTGGAAGAGGACGGCAAAGCCCGCCGCGATCTGGAAAACGTGCTGAACGAGGCTGTCAATCTGATCGACCTGCGCACACCTTATAACGAGAGCTTCTATCAAAGCATTGCTGCTGCCCGCCGGTATCTGGCAAAAGCACTTTATACCGACCTTGCCGGTCATGAGGAAGTCATTGCAAGCTGCATTGGTCACACGCACATTGACGTGGCATGGTGGTGGACTGTTGCACAGACCCGGGAAAAAGTGTGCCGCAGTTTTGCAACTGTGCTGAAACTGATGGACGAATACCCCAACTACAAGTTTATGTCCAGCCAGCCGCAGCTGTATTACTTCCTGAAGCAGCGCTACCCCGAGCTGTATGAGCAGATCAAACAGCGCGTGGCGGAGGGACGCTGGGAACCCGAAGGCGGTATGTGGGTTGAGGCGGACTGCAACCTGACCAGCGGCGAAAGCCTGGTGCGTCAGTTCCTGTACGGCAAGCGTTTCTTCAAGGAAGAGTTCGGTGTGGACAACCGCATCCTCTGGCTGCCGGACGTATTCGGCTATTCGGGCGCACTGCCGCAGATTATGGCAAAGTGCGGCATTGATTATTTCATGACCACAAAACTGGCGTGGAACCAGTTCAACAAAATGCCTTACGACACCTTCAAGTGGCGCGGCATTGACGGCACCGAAATCCTGACCCACCTTGTCACAACGCTGGGGGTCGGTCAGAGCGAGAATGACTTCTTCACGACTTACAACGGCATCCTGCATCCCGATGCGCTGATCGGCGGCTGGCACCGCTACCAGCAGAAGGACATCAACAATGATATCCTGATTTCCTACGGTTACGGTGACGGCGGCGGCGGTCCGACCCGCGCCATGCTGGAAACCTCCACCCGTATGGAAAAGGGCATCGAGGGACTGCCCAAAGTGCGTCAGGCATTTGCACGCACCTACTTTGATGAGCTGGCTGAGCGTGTGAAGGACAACCGCCGCCTGCCCACATGGGAAGGTGAACTCTACTTTGAGTATCACCGCGGCACATACACCTCCATGGCGCGCAACAAGCGTTCCAACCGTAAGATTGAGCTGCACATGATGGACTTGGAACTGCTCAGCCTGCTGGCACAAGCCAAGGTCGCATACCCAGAGGCAGAAATCGACAAGCTGTGGCATGGAATCCTCATCAATCAGTTCCATGATATTCTGCCCGGTTCCTCCATCCACGAAGTATACGAAGTCACCAAAAAAGAGTATGCCGAGATGGAAGCCGAAATCACGGCACTGCGCGAGGAGCGCCTGGATGCACTGACCCCCGCCGGGGAAGGCGTTACCGTGTACAACACTACCGGCTTTGTCCGCAGCGATGTGGTTGAACTGGGTGATTGCAAGGCAGAGGCTTTGCAGGACGAAGCCGGCAATATCTATCCCGTACAAAAAACAGCCGATGGTGCCGTGGCGTTCCTGAACAACCTGCCTGCCAAGGGCAGCAAAACGTTTGCGGTCGTACCGGCACAGGTTTCGGCTGCGCCTTTTGAAATTGCGACCGATGGACATAAGATTGACACCCCGTTCTATACTGTCACCTTTGATGAACACGGTCAGATGACCGGCATCTTTGACAAAGAGAACCGCCGCGAAGTGCTCAAGCCCGGTCAGGCAGGCAACCTCTTCCGCGTATATGAGGATAAGCCCATCTATTATGACAACTGGGATATCGATATTTTCTATACCGAAAAGTTCTGGGATGTCACCGACCTGCAGGACTTCACATGGACGGAGAACGGTCCCGTGCGCGCCACACTGCACATCGAACGCAATTACAGCAACTCCACCCTGGTGCAGGATATCCATTTCTATGCAAAGCAGCGCCAGATTGAGTTTGTTACAACCGTGGACTGGCACGAACACCAGAGCCTGCTGAAGGTTCACTTCCCGGTAAATGTCCATACTGACGAAGCTACGTTTGAAATCCAGTACGGCAACCTGACCCGCAAGACGCACGCCAACACCAGCTGGGATCGCGCACGCTTTGAAAGCTGCGGTCAGAAGTGGATGGACCTGAGCGAAGGACATTACGGCGTCAGTATGCTGAACGACTGCAAGTACGGTCATTCCGTCAAGGATTCTGTGATTGGGCTGACCCTGATCAAGTCCGGCATTGAGCCGAATCCTACCACGGATCAGGAAGTTCACCATTTCACATACGCCATTTATCCGCACGCCGAAAAATGGCAGGCAGCCGGCACGGTGCCGCAGGCGTTCTTCCTGAACCAGCCCGCGTTGGCTGTGCAGGGCGGAAAGCCGGGCGAAAGCTTCAGCCTTGCCGGACTGGATGCACCCAATGTGGTGCTGGAAACCATCAAACGCGCCGAGGATGGCGATGGTGCCATTGTGCGTATGTATGAGTGCGAGAACAGCCTGACAAATGTCACCCTGGACTGGAACCTTCCCTTCCATGCGGCAGAAAGCTGCAACTGTCTGGAACAGCCCGACGGCGAGCCGGTTGAAGTCAAAGACGGCAAGATTACCTTTACGGTAAAGCCGTATGAAATCAAGACAATTCGTATCCGTTAAATAACAAAGTCCGAACATTCTGCACGGGCGGTTGGTAATGCGCCCGCCGCCCGTGCCTTTTTTTGGAGGAAATGATGATGGAGTTTATTCCGAATCCACATAAGATCGAACACCCTGCAGGGGTTCATATGCTGGACAATCAGAGCCGAATCACCCTGTGGCAGACCGAACCCGCCGCGTTGCTTTATGCACAGATGCTGCAGGGCTGCCTGCGGGAGTACGCCGGGCTGGAAGTGCCGTTCACCCGCGGTAAGCCCCGGGCAGGTGACGCCGTACTTACGGTGGATACCGCCCTGCCGCAAAACCGTTACACGCTGAGCATTATGCCGGAATGCATCACGCTGAAAGCCGGCAGCGATGAAGCACTCTGCAACGGTGTGCAGACACTGTGCCAGTATATTGAACAGCACGGAGCCGTACTGCCCGCACTGGAAATTGAGGACTGGCCCGATCTTGCCAACAGAGGCTATTATCAGGACTGCTCCCGCGGACGTGTCCCGAAGCTGGACTACCTGAAACAGGTGGCAGATATTCTCTGCCGCTACAAGATCAACCAATGGCAGCTTTATATTGAGCACACCTATCTTTTCCGTGACCTGAGCGAAGCATGGCGTGAGGATACGCCGCTGACCGCGCAGGAGATTATGGAACTGGATGATTACTGCGCAGCCCGGCACATTGAACTCGTTCCTTCCTTGTCTACCTTCGGGCATATGTACCGTATTCTCAGCACAAAAACCTGTTGCGACCTCTGCGAGCTGCCTGACTCGGAAAAGATTCCGTTCAGTTATACCTATGCAGGGAATCACCATACCCTGAACGTATCCAATCCCGATGCGCTGGGGTTTGTAAAAGGGCTGATTGACGAATACCGCCCGCTTTTCCGCAGCAGCAAATTCAATATCTGTGATGACGAAACGTTCGATTTGGGCAAGGGGCGCAGCAAGGCACTCGCCGAGGAGCAGAGCGAGCGCAGCCTGTATCTCAGCCATGTGAAGGCGCTGTGCGAATATCTTGTTGCGCAGGGGGTAACACCGCAGTTCTGGGGGGACATCATGTGGCGCTTCCCGGAAAGCTGTGCCGAGCTGCCCAAGGAAACCATCTGCCTGAACTGGGGCTATCTGCCGCATCAGCGGGAAAATGAGATTCGGGATATTGCCGCCAGCGGGATTACACAGTATGCCTGCCCCGGCGTTTGTGGCTGGAACCGTTGGATGCCTCTGATGTACAATTCTTACCTGAATATCCGTACCATGTGCCACCATGCACACAAGTACAACGCTATTGGCCTTTTGAACACTGACTGGGGCGATTATGGTCATGTCAATGACCCGCGCCTGACGATTCCGGGCGTCCTGTACGGTGCAGCGTTCGGTTGGAATGCAGAGCCTGTGGAATTTGACGAGCTGAATGAAGCGGTTTCCCGCCTGTATTACGGCGATGCCACCGGGCAGTTTGCCGGTCTGATGGCAAAACTGCAGGACTATGAAGTTTTTGACTGGCGGAATACCGTCAACTGGATAGAATGTGATGAGAAAACCCGCGCCGAAATCCTTTCCGAGGTGGACTTTACAAAGATTGACGATGCCAACCGCGCCGTAGAACAGGCAAAGGCAGATATCCTTGCAGCCGCGGCAAACCTTCCTGCCGGCAAAAAGCAGATTGTACAGGTACTCTGCCAGACGGCAGACATCATTGTGCTGTGGAACCGTATTGGCGCATGGCTCAATGCAGGCTGCCCGCACGGCCCCGAAGCAGATGCCATGACAGCTGCGCTGGAACACTGGCTGCAGCGCTACCGTGCGCAGTGGCGTCAGGTCAGCAAAGAAAGCAGCCTGTCGGTTCTGACAAACCTAATCTGCCGTTACGCGGATCTTCTCCGCGGACGCGCTTACGGAACCGTGGAGGCGCCTGCCGGGAGGTAAGCCATGGGCTGGCTTTATCAGCTGTTTTTTCCTGCGCATACACCGACCGAAAATGAACTGGAAATGGGTCGCTACCGGATTATTGCCGAAGGCGCAGTGGCCGGCGTGATTTATGCCGTTGCCACCGGCAACTTTCTGGCCGGGTATTTGAGCAGCCTTGGGGCGTCCGTATCCTTATGCGCCGCAGCGGCCATGATACCGTCTTTCGGGTGCGTACTGCAGTTTTTCTCGCCCTTTGTGTTTGAACGGATGCACCACCGCAAACTGGCTATATGGCTTATGTGCGTGGTGTTCAGGCTTTCCATCAGCAGCATTCTGCTGGTACCGCTGGCTCTGCCGGACCCCGGTCATGCCCGCGCTGTGGTGCTGGTGCTTTATACCATCGGCTTTTTCTCTGCGGGGCTTGTTACGCCGGGGCTGGAACACATGGTTTTGGGCATCGCCCCCCAAGGCGGGCGCGGTCAGTTCTACGCCGTCAAGAGCATTATCGGAACCTGCGTTTCCAGCGCGGCAACACTTGCACTTGGTCGCGTACTGGATTATTATCTGGAACAGGGGCAGGGCTATACCGGCTTTCTTATCATCGGTATTGTCAGCCTGTCGCTTACTGTGGTGGATGCCGTTCTGCTTGCTTCGGTAAGAGAGAACCCGGTAAAATTCACCTCCAAAATGCGCCCGGCGGATATTCTGCGCCCAGTGCGCGACCCTGCTTACCGTCCATTGCTTTTTTTACTGCATCATCGGCGGGCTGACTGGCGGCTTTGCTTCTCCGTTCCTTTCCGTGTATGAGCTGCGGGTGCTGGGGCTCAGCCACACCTTCATCACATCGGTGGGTGTCGTGTCCGCTGTTGTGGGCATGGCAGGCAGCTGGGTGTGGGGGCGGCTGGCCGACCGCACTGCGTGGAACTGCGTTATTTGGCTTACTGCATTCCTGAATCTTTCCTGCACGCTGGGCTGGTCCTTTGTGCGCCCTTCCTTTGCACATTTGGTTGCGCCGGTTCTGATTGTCGTTGCGGCGGGCTGTGCAGGCGGCGCATCACTGGCAAGCACAAACCTGCAATTTGCATTGAGTCCTGAAAGCGGCAAAACCGCTTACTTTGGCGTAACGGCTGCCATGAGCAGCATTGCCACCTGCACATCGGCCGCAGTGGGAACCGCCATCCAGCCCATGCTGGAAAAATCTATGGGGGACAGCTCAATTTCGCTGCTGTTTTTTGTGGCAGGCATCGGCGGTTTTGCCAACCTGATTATAAATGGGCGAAAATTGCCCTCTGTAACATAAAGGGAGAAAAAAGATGTACCCATACCAGAACCCGGATCTTTCGACAGAAGAGCGCATTAGCGACCTGATGAGCCGGATGACCCTTGAAGAAAAGATCCTGCAGACAGATCAGTATTATTCCGGCGATTTTACAACGCAGGACGAAAACGGCAAGGTTACAGCCGTGGATATGCAGCGGTTTGATGCACTGATGCAGCACAATAGTGTCGGCAGTGTGCAACTGCGCGGTATGACTGCTGCCCAAGCCAATGTTGTGCAGCGGTATGCCATAGAAAACACACGTCTTGGCATCCCATACCTTTTTAGCGAGGAAGCACTGCATGGGCTGATGACAAACAACGCAACCAGTTTTCCGCAGCAAATTGGTCTGGCGGCAAGCTTTGAGCCTGAACTCGGGCGCGAGATGGGACACGCCATTGCGGCAGAGTCCCGGGCTTGCGGGATTCACGAAACATACAGCCCCGTCATGGATCTGATTCGTGATCCACGGTATGGTCGCGCGGAAGAATCCTATGGTGAGGACACATACCTTTGTGCTGAGTTTGCACGCGAAACCGTATTGGGTATGCAGGGGACAGACCTGACGACACCGGACACCGTGGCTGCCGAACCCAAGCACTACGTCGGCTACGGCAACCCTGTGGGGGGACTGAACTGCGCCCCCTGCACCATGGGTCGGCACGATGTATTCAGCGACTGTCTGCCTGTCTTTGAAGCGGCTTTTGCAGACGGCAAAGCGTGCGACGCTATGTGCAGCTACAACTCCATCGACAGTATTCCGGTATCCATGGACCATGAGCTTTTAACGGATGTCCTGCGCGGGCAGTTTGGTATGCCGGGGTTTGTCCGCAGCGACCTGACGGCGGTTTCCCGCCTGTATGACTGGCACTTTATTGCCGAAACGCCGGAGGAGGCCATCCGCCTTGGGCTGGAAGCCGGCGTGGACTTGCAGCTTTACGACTTTCCGCATGATGTCTGGCAGAAAGCGATTGCCCACCTGATTGAAAGCGGTTCCATGAAGATGTCGGTGCTGGATACGGCGTGTCGGCGTGTGCTGCGTATGAAATTTGCACTGGGGTTGTTTGAAAATCCTTATACGGATGAAAAACGCGCCGATAAAATCCTGCGCTGCCCGGAACACCTGACCACCGCGGAAAAAATAGCGGAAAAATCCATCGTATTGCTCAAGAATGACGGCTTGCTGCCGATCAGAAAAGACCTGCGCAGCGTGGCAGTCATCGGTCCGGCAGCTGATACGGTTTCTTATGGCGACTATACCGAAACACGCGGCCGTAAAGGCGGGGTTTCTGTGCTGGACGGAATCCGTGCTGCAGTCAGCCCTGAAACCGAGGTGCTGTATGAGCGCGGCTGCAACTTTTTGGGGCAGGCGCTGCACCCGTTTGATCCGTCCATGCTGCGCGATGAAAACGGCGAATCCGGGCTGACAGGTCACTATTATAACGGACCTGTGCCGCAGGGCGAACCGGTGCAGGTTCGCACGGATCGCACCGTCAACTTCAACTGGATTTTCGCACTGCCGCATCCTGCCCTGGATGCCAACTGTTTCAGCGTTGTCTGGACGGGTTCTGTGGTTATGCCCCGCACAATGGATGGCTGCATCGGGCTGAGTACGCAGGATAGTATGCGCCTGTACGTGGATGACAAACTGCTGATTGATGGCTGGGGCAAGGATAAGAGCGCTGACCAGGCATTGGATTTCCACTTTGAAGCCGGACGCACTTATAAAATCCGCATTGAGTTTGTCAACGACCGGCGGGGCGCCCGCGTGATTTTCGGGTACAGCGCCGGGCGGGAAAATTTCCCCGCAGCAGTGGAAGCCGCACGCAAAGCGGATGTCGCCATCCTTTGCATGGGCGACAACGAGGAGACCAGCGGCGAGAACTTTGACCGCACCGACCTGAACCTGCCCGGCAGACAGCTTGAGCTGGTACAGGCTGTTTATGCAACCGGAACCCCTGTGGTGCTGGTGCTGCAAAGCGGACGCCCCGTTACGGCGAATTGGGAAAACGATCATCTGCCTGCCATTCTGGAGGCGTGGTTCCCCGGTGAGCAGGGCGGCACCGCTATTGCAAAAACACTGTTTGGCGATGCAGCCCCGGGTGGACGGCTTCCCATCACATTCCCGCGCAGTGTCGGGCAGATTCCCTGCCATTACAGCCGGCGACCCGGCGGCGGAAAACGCTATGTGGAGATGGACTGGCTGCCGCTGTATCCGTTTGGCTACGGTCTGACCTACACAACATTTGCTTACCGCGATATGGCCCTGAGCCGCAGCGTGATCGACCCGCAGGACACGGTCACTGTCAGTGTCACGGTCACCAATACCGGCAAGTACACCGGCGATGCCGTGCCGCAGCTGTATGTGCGGGATATGTTCAGCTCCGTCGTAAAGCCGGAGCGCCAGCTGGCAGCTTTCCGCCGTCTGACGCTTGCGCCCGGTGAAAGCCGTCGGGTGGAACTGACTGTCGGACCAAAGCAGCTGCGTACCCTTGGTCCTGATTATGTATGGCGGGTAGAACCCGGAAAATTTGAACTCCAGCTTGGCGACAATGCAGAGAATATTCTGCTGCGCGCCGACCTGACCGTAGAGTAAAGCAAGGAAGGAGAAACGGCGTATGTTGTATCTGGGCGTAGATCTTGGCGGCACAAACATCAAGGCCGCACTTGTGAACAGCGAGGGTGAAATTCTGTGCGAAGCCAACACCCCCACAAACCTGCCGCGCCCGGCGGAAGCTGTCTGCGATGACATTGCAGCGCTGTGCCTGCAGCTGGCGGAGGGAAAGGACGTTGCAGGTGTTGGTGTCGGATGCCCGGGAACTGTGGACGGCGGAACGGTGCTGTATTCCAACAACCTAGATTGGCATGATTTTGCAATGGAGGAATATCTGGCGCAAAAGACAGGTCTGCCGGTTGCCGTTGGTAATGATGCAAATGTTGCTGCATTGGGCGAGGCTCTTGCGGGCTGCGCTAAAGGCGCACAGAGTACGGTTGTCGTTACTCTGGGTACCGGCGTTGGCGCAGGAGTTGTACTGGACGGAAAACTGCTGACAGGCTACACCGGCGCCGCCTCCGAAGCCGGACACATGGTGATTCTTGATACAGCAGACGCCCCGCGCTGCACCTGCGGACGTCATGGATGCCTTGAGGCACTGGCCAGTGCCACCGCACTGATCCGCATGACAAAAGAAGCACGGCTTGCCCACCCGGAAAGTGCGCTGAACGTGCTGGCCGCAAAGCCGGAAGACGTGAACGGTCGCACGGCATTTGATGCCGCTGCGCAGGGGGATGCCGCCGCACAGCAGGTTGTGGATACCTACATTCATTATCTTGCGGTAGGCATTGCCAACCTGATCAACATCTTTTTCCCGGAGGTCATCGGGCTGTCCGGCGGTGTAGCCAACCAGGGTGAAAACCTGCTGAAGCCGCTGCGTGCCGCCGTGGAGCCCATGGTGTTCGGACATGATTTTGCCCAAAAACATACCCGCATTACAGCCTGCACGCTGGGCTACCGCGCAGGGGTCATCGGTGCAGCCCTGCTGGCCAAAAGCCGCATGGAATGAGGAAAATTAAGATGGACATCAAAAAAGAATATGAGCGATGGCTTGCTAATGCAACGGCAGATGCCGATGTTGCCGCCGAACTGAAAACGCTGGATGATGCAAAAGTCGAGGATGCATTCTACCGTGACCTTGCCTTTGGCACGGGTGGTCTGCGCGGCGTAATCGGTGCGGGTACTAACCGCATGAATATTTACACGGTCGCAAAAGCATCGCAGGGCTTGGCTGACTATCTGAAGAAAAACTTTGCAGAACCTTCTGTGGCAATCGGCTATGACAGCCGCATCAAGAGCGACGTGTTCGCAAAAGTTGCCGCTGGTGTGTTTGCAGCAAATGGAGTGAAAGTCAATATCTGGCCTGTTCTGATGCCTGTTCCTACAGTGTCCTTTGCGACCCGTTATCTGCATACCTCTGCGGGTGTCATGGTCACCGCTTCCCACAACCCCGGCAAATACAACGGCTACAAGGTTTACGGCGCAGATGGCTGCCAGATTACCACTGAGGCTGCTGCGGAGATTCTTGCCGAAATCGAGAAGCTGGACATTTTTGCAGACGTCAAGACTAGCGATTTTGAAGCAGGTGTTACAAGCGGCAACATCCAGTACATCCCGGACGAAGTCTATACCGCATTTGTGAATGAGGTCAAGAATCAGTCTGTCCTGTTTGGCGAAGAAGTCAATAAGGATGTGGCTATTGTTTACAGCCCGCTGAACGGCACCGGCCTGAAGCCTGTGACCCGCACACTGAAGGAGATGGGCTACACCAACATCACCGTGGTCAAGGAGCAGGAGCAGCCGGACGGGAACTTCCCGACTTGCCCGTACCCGAATCCGGAGATTAAAGAAGCTATGGCACTGGGCATGGAGTATGCCAAAAAGTGCAATGCGGATTTACTGCTTGCCACCGACCCGGACTGCGATCGTGTGGGCATTGCAGTCAAGAACAAGGCGGGTAAATATGAACTGCTGACCGGAAACCAGACAGGTATGCTGTTACTGGATTATATTTGCTGCCAGCGTGTGAAACACGGCAAGATGCCCGCCGACCCGGTCATGGTTAAGACCATCGTGACGATGGATATGGGGGAACAGATTGCCACCCATTATGGTTTGCGGACAATCAATGTGCTGACGGGATTCAAGTTTATCGGTGAGCAGATTGGCAAGCTGGAAAAGCAGGGCAGGGCAGACAGCTATGTGTTCGGCTTTGAGGAAAGCTACGGCTACCTGACCGGCTCCTACGTCCGCGATAAGGACGGCGTGGACGGTGCTTACATGATCTGCGAGATGTTCAGCTACTACGCCACCAAGGGCATCAGCCTGCTGGATAAGCTGGACGAGCTGTACAAGACCTATGGCTACTGCCTGAACACCCTGCACAGCTACGAGTTCGACGGCAGCGCCGGTTTTGCCAAGATGCAGAGCATTATGCAGGCATTCCGCGGCAATATCAAAGCGTTTGGCGGTAAGAAGGTTGTAAAGCTGCTGGATTATGCTTATGGCCTGGACGGGCTGCCCAAGTCTGAAGTGCTGAAGTTCCTGCTGGAAGATAACTGCTCTATTGTCGTGCGTCCCTCCGGCACGGAGCCGAAACTGAAAATTTACATTTCTGTCAGTGCCGAAAACAGAGAAGCTGCTGAAAAGGTCGAATGTGAAATTGTGAAAGACGCCGAGAAGTGGTTTGCTTAAAGTGAAGATTTTAGCGCCCTGTGCTGAGCGCCATAACCTATTTTGGTGCAGCTGCGACCGCACGGGGCATCGGCGGCATAGCCGAGGCTGGAATGCGGTGTTTCTACTCTGGCTGGGCATGACACAGTCAGCGTTTATTGTGTGCTATTTTTTGCGAGAACAGGAAACAGAAGATGCCTGAGTAAAAAATGAAATTTTGAGGTAAAGGAGATCCATATGAATATACTGAAATTGACTCCCAGCTGCAAGGATTACCTGTGGGGCGGCAGCCGCCTGCGCAGTGACTTTGGCATCAAGAGCGATCTGAACCCGCTGGCCGAGGCGTGGGTGCTTTCCTGCCACCCGGACGGTCCCAGCTATCTGGCGGACGGCACAACGCTGGCGGACTATGTGACCGCCCACCCGGGCTGCCTTGGCACCGACTGCGAGAAGTTTGAACAGTTCCCAATCCTGACAAAGTTCATTGACGCAAAGAACAATCTGTCCATTCAGGTACACCCCTCCAACGAGTACGCGCTGAAAAACGAGCATCAGTACGGCAAGACCGAAATGTGGTATGTGCTGGACTGTGAGCCGGGTGCCTTCCTGTACTATGGCTTTGACCATGAAATCTCCAAGGCGGAGTTTGAGGAGCGCATCAAGAATAACACCCTGACCGAGGTGTTGAACGCCGTGCCGGTGCACAAGGGTGACTGCTTCTTTATTCCGGCCGGCACGCTGCACGCCATTTGCAAGGGCATTGTCATTGCCGAGGTACAGCAGAACTCCAACGTGACCTACCGTGTGTACGATTACGGCCGTGTGGGGGCGGACGGCAAGCCCCGCGCCCTGCACGTGGAGAAGGCGTTGGACGTGACCCTGCGCACCCCGCCTGTCAAGCATGACTTCGGCAGCCATCTGGCGCAGGGTGAATATTTCACCGTGGATGCCAAGAACGGCGCGTTTGAGGACACAGCGGACGAGAAGAGCTTTGTTTCGCTGCTCGTCACAGACGGCGAGGGTGAGCTGACCTGCGGTGGTGAGACCGTGGTCGTCAAGAAAGGCGACAGCTTCTTCCTGCCCGCAGGCAGCGGCAGCTATGCCGTGCGCGGTACCTGTCAGACCTTGGTGACAAGGGTGTGAAGTAAGACTATTCGCTTGGCAGCGAACATCGGGATAGAAAAACACCGCAACTTAGAAATCAATCTGTGCTGGATACGCAAGCAAAACAGATGAAAAAAGTTTATAAAAGCAAGATGGTAAGGATACACATAATAATAGGTGAAGTAATATAAGGCAATACCGCATAATTCTAAGTACCGATACGGCGAGCAAGGTGCGGCAGCCGCCGGAACGGTGCTTAAGCCGTCAGGCGGGAATTGTGCGGTATTGCTATAAATTTTATGCTGTACCTGATACATTGCAAACAGCAGAAAAACTAGTACAGAGATATTTCATTGAAGAACTTACACTGAATCTTTCTGTATGAGACAGGAACTTTTCCGCTATTGGCATATAGTCGGAATAAAAAACTTCTAATGCAAAACACCGCTGATTCCTTTACTGAAATCGGCGGTGTTTTTTTAACTTCAAAAATTCACAAAAAGTTCAAATAATTAGTGCAAGGTTTTTGCACTAATTACATTTAAGATGGGGTTTAGAGAAATGAGAGGAGGTGATGGAGTGTCTGACGTCGAAATACGCCGCAATGAAATTATTGAGCTTTTATATACATATAAAAAATATAGCATCGATGATTTTGCGAAACGGTTCGGCGTTTCTCGCCGCACAATCAATTATGATATTGTTTACCTTATGGACTTTTACGAAATTGACACGAAGCCCGGTCCGCATGGAGGAATTTCTCTTATAGACCGCAGACCCAATTCTCATACAGCATACTTAAAACCGATAGAAATTGAGTGGCTTCGCAGGAAGTACAATGAGGCAGAAACAGAAGAAGATCGTATGGCGGCACACTCCATTCTCCGACGCTTTTCTCTTTAGCGGATATAGTCCGTTCCCCAGCACCTTGACAACTGAATACCCAGCATAACAGGTACGTTCCTTTTCCGGCAGACCCGATGGGCGGTTTGGCAAAACCATATGTTGCCAAGGAAAAGGCTATAATGATACACCTGCAGCCTCCCGCG
>VOFK01000268.1_pt1 | contig 49050 bp, 68 predicted proteins | sample 5384121 | NCBI WGS metagenome assembly VOFK01 (sample SAMN12384730, study PRJNA508395) | human gut metagenome | isolation source: healthy gut J | host: Homo sapiens | reverse complement strand
TCGGTACTTCGTTCTGCAAGTTACGTATTGCTTTCTTTCTTCATCTCATAAACTTCCATAAGTTGTCATAATCCCCAAACATACCTGTCGAGACTTCTTGTTGTCCATGTGATAGATGAGATTTTCCACCTTGTTTAGAAATGGTATATCGTGCGAAATGAGAATAATTCTCATAATCGTTCATGAATATCTTAAGCCACTTCTCAATATGCTCCACATCAAATAGTTTGTAAGGAGGCTCATCCAAAAGCAAGAGATATCCAACTTCTCAAGAGGGGAACTTTCCATCAACTTTGGTTCTCTGACCACCGCTTAAATCGGTAACGTCTTTATCAAAGCCCAGGTCAAAGTCCAAGAGCCCCGCTTGCAACACTCCTCAACCTTTGCATCGATCATATAGAAATCATGCATGATAAACATGTCTGAATCGTGCCGACTTCCTCCATCAGCTTATTCATCGTCCTCGTCCATCATAAGACAGCACCCTTATATGTCGTTCATCTCATTTTTCCATATCATAAAAATCAAATGCAGAGGAAAAGAGCCGATAGTCATACCCTTTTTCAGCGCTGTGTGCTGGTCGAGATAACCACACGCACCTTCTTTTGCCCACTCTATTTTGCCCTCATCAGGCATAAGTCTGCCTGTGATAATATTCATAAAAAGTCGATTTTCCCTCACCATTTTGCACCGACAAGCCCTATGTTGCTCGCCTTCAACAATCTAAAAAAACATCCTCAAAAATAGCACGGTCGCCAAAACCATGGCTTAGGTGCTCTACGTTTAAAATACTCATGTATACCTCTCTTCAAAATTTTATTTCCCCAATATGGCACTTTCTTCAAAGATTTAGTCAACAAGCTCATATTGTTTTTGCCAGTCTGTTAAGACAGTACGAGCATCACAGGCAGAGATGGACTGATCGCTTGACCAGATCGCCAGCTGAGGAGGGAGAATCACTGGGAGGCTGAGGCGGCCACCAAAGGCGCCGCTGCAAACACGAAATTCCTCGGGCAGCAGTCCGGTCACGACGACGGGGCTCAGGCCCCACCCGGTTACAGCGGCACGTTCACCTGGCCGCTGCCGGGCTACACGAACGCTTCGAGCGCATGGCTGGCGCACTCATCGAATCTTCGGCACGCGCAAGTTCCACAAGGGCGAGGATATTCCGGCACCGACCGGCACACCGATCGTAGCAGCTGGCATCCGGCACGGTTACCACCGCAGGCTGGGTCTCCGGCTACGGCAACTACGCTACCGTTATCAATCACGGCGGCGGCGTCATCGACGGCCTACGGCCATCAGTCCGCGATCTACGTTTCGGTCGGTCAGACGGTCTCCGCAGGTCAGACCATCGGTGCGGTCGGCTCGACCGGCAACTCCACCGGTCCGCATCTGCACTTCGAGGTCTACGTCAACGGCGCAACGCAGAACCCGATGAGCTATTTCAGCTAACGTACATCATAAAAAGGGGAGGGCGGTCACGCTCTCCCTTTTTCATGGAGGAAAAACGATTGAAAAATCTGCGAAAAATACAGGTCTGCTCTGCGGATGGCGCTGACCATCGTGTCCGCGGCAGGCGCGATAACGGCGCGGTCATCTGCCTGCTCTGCGGCTGGAAAACGAGCGCTGTCGAGACCAAAACTGCGCGAGATCGATCGGCTGGTGTCGGACAAATACGTTGGTGAGCTGGATGCGGGACAATGTTGCGGATTACGCTGCGGCAGGCTATATGACCGGTCTGGGAGACAAGTGGTCGTGCGTACATCCCGGCCGACCAGTACGAGGCCTACCGCATGAGCAGCGGTGAGGGCAAGGGCTGCGGCATCGGCGTTTCGGTCACGAGCACCGGACACGGTGCGCATCTCGATCGTCTACGATGACTCGCCTGCGGCGCAGGCCGGCATCGTCAAGGGCGATTACATCCTCGGTACGCAGAGATCTGACGACTGAAAAAGGACGGCTCGAGCGCGGTTATCAGTGCGATTTCCGGCAAAGAGGGGGACCGATGTGACCGTCACGGTCAAGACGGCGGACGGCGAAAAAAGCGCTTTGCATGCAGCGTGCCGTTGTCACGCAGAAGATGGCATGGGGCAAAATGCTGAATGATAAAATCGGCTATATCCGCATCGAAAAATTTCCACGACGGGCTGTGCCGATCAGTTCAAGACGGCGCTGCAGTCGCTGACCGACAGCGGCGCACAGTCGCTTGTCATTGATGTGCGCCAAACGGCGGCGGCCGTGTCAAAGGAGATGAGCGCGGCACTCGACCCGCTGCTCGGCGAGGGCACCATTATGACGCTGCGCATGAAAAACGGCTCGGAGACCGTTTATACCTCGGATGCGGACTGCATCGACCTGCCGATCGCGGTGCTGATCGACGACCAGAGCATTTCGGCGGCCGAGTTCTTCGCGGCGGCCTTGCAGGGAGTACGAGCGCGCGACGCTCGTCGGCACGCACACCACCGGCAAGGGACGCGCTCAGCGCACCTACCAGCTGAGCGACGGCTCGGCGGTCAATCTGTCTGTGAGGAATACTTTACGCCCAAGGGGCAAAAGCCTTGCAGATGTCGGCATTGCGCCGGACATTGAGGTGAAGCTGACCGATGAGCAGACACAGAACTTTTTCTTTCTGACGTCGGAAACCGATCCGCAGCTTCAAAAAAGCGATGGAAACTGTGGGATAATCGAGCGCTCCGGCAGAAAATCGGACAGAAAAATGGTCGAATCGCTTGACATGGCATTGGTGCTTAATTTATAATATAATGTACTGTACGGCTCGAAAGCCGATGACACTGAGTAATGAAGAAGGGTTTGCAGATATGGCTAAAGAAATCAAGCTGACACAGGAAAGCCTGGACGCTTATAAGGAAGAACTCGAATACCTCAAGACTACCCGTGCGGACGAAGTCGCAGAGCAGCTCAAGGAAGCACGCTCCTTCGGCGACCTGTCCGAGAACGCCGAGTACGATGAGGCGAAGAACGAGCAGGGCAAGCTTTACTCCCGCATCGCAGAGCTCGAGGAGATCATCAAGCACGCAGTCGTTGTAACCGGCGACAGCGGCGCTGCAGACGAGGTTTCTCCCGGCTGCCGCTTTGTTGTAAAGGATCTGGAGTTCGACGAGGAGGAGGAGTACCACTTCGTAGGCTCGCAGGAGGCTGACCCGATGGACGGCAAGATCTCGGACGAGTCTCCGTTCGGCAAGGCTATGCTGGGCAAGAAGGTCGGCGATGTTGTTGAGGTCGAGGCACCGATCGGCATTGATAAAGTACGAGATCCTCAAGATCGAGAAGTAAATTACCTTTATCGCAATTTTAAAAAGCGAAGTCACTATTTCAGGTAACACCAAACAATTTGATAAAGGCGAGTTGTTTGGCGCTGCCGATAAATGATTGCAGAAAGATGGGGAAACTATGGCAGAACAGCATCAGGCGCAGGATCAGCACGAGCAGACCGCGGAGGAACTGCACGAGCTGAAGCGCATTCGCCGCGAAAAGCTGGCCGAGCTGCAGGCCGCGGGCAACGACCCGTTCCAGCAGGTTCGCTTCGAACGCGATCACTATACCAGCGACATCCACGAGCATTTTGACGAGCTCGAGGGCAAGACCGTCCGCCTCGCAGGCCGCATGATGTCGAAGCGCATCATGGGCAAGGCGTCCTTCTCGGACATGCCCGACCGCTACGGCCGCCTTCAGCTCTATATCAAGCGCGACAATGTCGGCGAGGACGTATACAAGGGGCTACAAGAAGTTCGACATCGGCGACATCATCGGCATCGAGGCGAGGTATTCCGTACCAGAAGGGTGAGATTTCGGTTTCCGTAACCGAGCTGACCCTGCTCTCCAAGAACCTCACCGCTGCCCGAGAAGTGGCACGGCCTGAAGGATACCGATATGCGCTATCGTCAGCGCTACGTTGACCTGATCGTAAATCCGGGTGTGCGCGACACGTTTGAGAAGCGCCGCCATCGTGCGCGAGATCCGCAACTTCATGGATTCCCGCGGCTTTATGGAGGTTGAGACCCCGTGCCTCAACACCATCCCGGGCGGTGCGGCGGCCGTCCGTTCATCACCCACACAATGCGCTCGACATCGATATGTACCTGCGCATCGCGACCGAGCTTTGCACCTCAAGCGCCTGATTGTGGCGGTCTCGAGCGCGTGTACGAAATCGGCCGTATTTTCCGCAACGAGGGGGCATGGACACCCGTCATAACCCGGAGTTCACCACCATCGAGCTGTATCAGGCCTACACCGACTATCAGGGCATGATGGACATCACCGAGGACATGGTCATCCATGTCTGCGAGAAGGTCCTCGGCAGCACCAAGGTCATGTATCAGGGCGTTGAGATCGACTTCTCCAAGGGCTGGAAGCGCATGACCATGGCCGAGGCGGTCAAGGAATATGCCGGCATCGACTTCATGGCTCTGTCTCCGGAGGAGGCGCTCTCGAGGCCGTTAAGGCCAAGGGTCTCGAGATCGAGCCGGGCAAGGGAGAGCTGGGGCGACCTGATGGCACAGTGCTACGACGAGTACGTCGAGGCAAACCTCATGCAGCCGACCTTTATCACCGATTATCCGGTCGAGATCTCTCCGCTGGCAAAGCGCAAGCCGTCCGATCCGCGTCTGACCGAGCGCTTCGAGTGCTTCATTTACGGCCGCGAGCTGTGCAACGCATTCTCCGAGCTGAACGACCCGATCGACCAGAAGGGCCGCTTCGAGCGTCAGGTCGCGCTGCGCGCCGCAGGCGACGAGGAAGCGGGCATGATGGACGAGGACTTCATCAACGCGCTGGAGTACGGTATGCCTCCCACGGGCGGCATGGGCATGGGCATCGACCGTCTGGTCATGTTCCTGACCGACGCCGCTTCTATCCGCGATGTGCTGCTGTTCCCGACAATGAAGCCGTTGGACTAAAAAAAAAAGTTCGAAAGTTTGCCGTGTTTGCAGGAATTTCTGCATGATTATGATACAGAAAAGCTGGACTGTATGCCAACGTGTGCCAAGCGTATGCCAATCTGTGTCGAAGTCGGCAGAATGCCCCCAAAATCACACACATTTGCAAATATTTTACCGTCGCATCAGAGTAATCTGGTGCGGCGGTTTTTGCGTTTATAACTGATTTTGTGTACTGAAAAATAGACTCTGTTTCCAATGTGGAAGCAGAGGCTTTTTTATGTCCAAAAATTTTTTGAAAAATCTCAAAAGTTTTTTTATCAGTTTTTGAGGTTGAAGGTTGTAGTTGATTAGTGAGAGGCAAAGTTGATGGCCTCCCGAAAAACTGAATAACAGTCATCAGGTACGTTACCTGCACCGAGGGAAACCTCAAGCCGCTATCGACGGTGCGCCATGATTCCGGAAACGGAGGAGCGATCAAACTGATTCGATAGAAAGCCGGATTGCTACCGGCGGAGGCGATGAAATGTGCAAGGGATAATGATACTTCCGTAATTCGCGGCCCGGTCATAAAGAAGGCGGGGAGGTGAAATGCCTATGGAGCTGGTTCGCAGCTAGCCGCCTGATGATGCCCGGCACACAGGGCATAGAGAAGAACAGTGTGCGTACATAACAAAAAGGAGGAAAATGTTATGAATGAAGGATTAACTCTCGAAAAGCTCGCAGATCTGGCAGTTCACTATCCGGAGTACCTGATTGATACGGCGGCAGAACACTTTAACGGTGATGAATGTAAACTGGAGGCTATCGCAGTTGTGGTCAGCGGCCTTAACGATCTGTATATGCCGAGTTCCACACTGCTCTTTCTTCGGGTGCTTTCCCGAATGCTTAAGATGGAAGTTGAACTTCCGGATGCTCTGATGGACGAGCCGTACCTCTGCGCGTGGTTCATTCGGGAGTTCTCATATTGGCTGCTTCAGTATGTAGATGACTACTGCAAACTGTCGCAGAATGAGTGAGCGCACAAGCGCTCACATACATAGCTGCCTGATTCAGACAGCTTAAAATGAGAAAGGAGGAAACCGATATGGAACAATGCAGAGTAATCGCAATCACCAATCAAAAAGGCGGCGTTGGAAAGACTACCACAACGGTGAATCTGGGTGTCGGCCTGGCGAAACAGGGAAAGCGAGTGCTGTTGATTGACGCAGACCCACAAGGCAGTTTAACAATCAGCCTTGGAGAGCGTAATCCGGATCAGCTGAGTGAAACACTGTCTGATGTGATGGAATATGTCATTAATGATAAGCAGCTGCCGGAGAACTTCGGACTATTGAGAAGTCCGGAAGGTGTTGATCTGATGCCAGCCAATATCGAGCTGTCCGGTACGGAAGTCGGCTTGTTCAATGTAATGAGCCGAGAGTATGTGCTGAAAAGCTATATTGATTTAGTCAGCAAAAACTACGACTATATCCTGATTGATTGTATGCCGTCCCTTGGCATGATGACCATTAATGCGCTGGCAGCGGCTGACCGGGTGATTATCCCCTCGCAGCCGAGCTTCCTGTCAACGAAAGGTCTGAATCAGCTGATGCACTCGGTTGCCAAGGTAAAACGCCAAATCAATCCACGCCTGAATATCGACGGTATTCTATTGACTATGGTGGATAACCGAACCAACAACGCAAAGGCCATTTCTACGGCGTTGAGAGCCGCTGTAAGCGATCGAGGTCCGCGTCTTTGATACGCAGATTCCCTTTTCTGTCCGTGCCGCTGAGAGCACCCAGGAAGGGCAAAAGCATCTTTGCCTATGATAAGGGCGGAAAGGTTGCGGCTGCGTATGAGGCGGTGACGAAGGAGGTGTTGGAGCATGAGTCGCAAGAAAGACATCGATCTCGATCTGACGGGGTTCGCTGAACTGTTTATGAATGATGAGGGGCGAGCAGAAAGTCGCTTGCCACGCATCTATGATATTCCCTTATCCGAGATCGACGATTTTCCGAACCACCCATTCAAAGTCAAAATGGACGAGGACATGAACCAGCTTGTGCAGAGCGTGAAAGAGCGCGGCATTATCACGCCGGTTACGCTCCGTCAGAAAGAAGATGGCCGGTATGAGATTGTGTCAGGGCATCGACGGCGAAAGGCTTGTGAACTGGCAGGACTGGAGTACGTTCCCGCAGAAATCAAGGAGCTATCCAGAGATGAGGCTATCATTCTGATGGTAGAATCCAATTTGCAGCGCTCAATCATCCTTCCGAGTGAAAAGGCGTTCAGCTACAAGATGCGTCTGGAGGCGATGAAGCGGCAGGGACAGAGAACGGATTTAACTTCCGACCCAGTGGGTGGGAAGTTAGCTGGTAGAGGAAAGTGCTGAAATTGTTGGTGAGTTGGCAGGTGATAGTAAGAACCAAGTACGTCGCTATATCCGCTTGACAGAGTTGATTCCCGAATTATTGGATATGGTTGACGAGAACAAAATTGCGTTTCGTCCTGCGGTGGAGCTTTCCTATCTGACGGAAACGGAACAGCACAATCTTCTGAACAGCATCAGCTACAATGATGCCACGCCATCACTCCCGCAGGCCATTCGGCTCAAGGAATTTTCCAAAGAAGGCAAACTGAGCGCAGAGGTCATTGAGGCAATCCTCGGTGAGGAAAAGCCGAACCAGCACGAGAAAATCAGCTTTTAAGGCGGAACGATTGCGTCCGTATATTCCCTCCTCTGTGCCGTTGGAAAAGACAGAGGATTATATCATCAAGGCGCTGGAATATTATCAGCGTGCAAGGGAGCGGCAGAAAAAGGGGAACAAGCAAGATAACCTCTATCATGGGGAAAGTATGCCCATTTGCGGTACAACTGTCCCCCCCTTCCCCGCTTTCATTCCCCCTCTCACACTCTCCCCTTTTTTAGTAAACCATCTGTATTACTAGCTGAGAAGTAAGTATAGGGGCAGCGAAACCGCAAAGGAGGTGGTTGCAATGTAGCTATGATTGGACACAAGAAAACAGCGGCGGATTTTCCTCCACAGCAAGGACTGTGGAGTTTTTTTCATGCCGCAAATCAAGACAAACGGAGGTATATCAAATGAAAGCAAGAACGAAAAAGCTCGGCACGAGAGCCGTGGCCATGCTGCTTTCGGCAGTGACGGCATTTTCGCTGTTTCCTGTTTCGGCTGGTGCTGCACAGGTGAACAGCTATCATGATCCTGCGGAGCACTGGATGCAGGCTTCCGGTCGAACAAATGAGCTGGATTGCAATGCGGTTGTAACGCATGAAACCTTCAACTGCGGCGTATGCGGCAAGGCTACTTCTTTTCAGGTGTTCCGCACTCCGGAGTATACGAGGGATGGCCAGACTGCTATGAACCGGAATGTGAAGTATTCGGACGGTACGATGGTCGGCGGCTCGGGTACGGGCACGATCCTGGATGGCGTTCCAGGTCAGAACGCGAGCTATACGGGTTATCACTGGACGAAAGCAGTATGTGAGACCTGCGGTACGGTCAACAGCAGCAACATGAGAATTAACGATTATGGTTTCGGCAAGAACGTCTATTGGCTCTATGACTGTGACTCGAAATTCATGCAGGAACTGCCCGAACAGAAAACCTATGAGTATGTGGACAGTACCTATCACAAGGTCACAACGACCGGCGGTGAGTATTGCGCGTTCTGTTACGGCACGAATCACACTAAGAGCAGTGTTCTGGAACGGCATGACATGGGAGAAAGAAATCCTTTCTCAGCCTGCCAATGGCCGATTTGCCATCGTAGAGAAGTGCAAGGACTGCGACTACGCAAAATACGAGTATGTGGGCGCGAAGTCCGTTGTTGCCAGCTACTACGGTGTTGTGGACGGAGCACCGCACACCATCAGCGTGACAGACCTTTCTGATGCCGGTGTGCGTACGGAAATCCGCTATGGCAACAGCGCAGACAGCTGCACAATGACCAGTGCACCGAACTATACCGACAAGGGACAGTACGATGTGTATTATCAGATTACCTACACCTATCAGGGCGTAGAGATGACCGAGAACGGTGTAGCAAACGTCTGGCTGCATGATGAAACCACTAAGGATGACGGTAAGTGCAGCTGCGGCTGCTCAGACCCGAACTGCGGCTGCGAGGATAAAAACTGCGGCGGCAACTGCTGCACAGATAAAGGCTGCGGAGAAAAAGCATCACTTCACGCTGCTGGATTCCGTAAAGGCCGGCTGCAAGACGCTGGGTTATGATCGCTATTTATGCACAGCCTGTGGAAAGATCGAAAAGCGCGATTATGTAGATTCTCTGGGTCATGCATGGCAGAGTGTAAAGATTCGCGAAGCCACCTGCGAAACGGAAGGCAAGCTACTAGCAATCTGCTCTCGCTGTGGTGAAATGAAAGAAACGGCAATGCCCAAGGGTGAGCACAAGTTTGAAACCCATTCGGTTGCGGCTACCTGCACCAATCCCGGCTATACCGTTCGTGAGTGCTCGATTTGCGGAGAGCGGCACATCGAAGATATTACTGCGACTCTGGCACACAAGTACGAAGACCATGTGATTCCCGCCACCTGTGAATATGGCGGCAAGACCATTCATCGCTGCGATGGCTGCGGCAGTGCATTCGTAACAGATTATACGGAACCGCTCGGCCATAGCTGGGACAAGGGTACTCTGGTGACGAATGCGACCTGCACCGGTGAGGGCGTGATGGAATATCACTGCGTTCGCTGCGGTGAGCACAAAATCGAGGGAAATGCTGCTGCCGGTCATGTTCCCGGTTCTGCGGCTACCTGTACGGAGCCTCAGCTTTGTACAAAATGCGGTGCGGTTCTGAATAAGGCACTGGGCCATGACTATAAGACCGAAATCACTAAGCCGACTTGTACGGAGATGGGCTATACCACGAAGACCTGTACACGCTGCGGCGATTCCACCAAGATCGATTATACCAAGGCAACCGGTCATAAGCCGGGTGACTGGATCATCGACAAGCAGCCTACTGCGGACTCCGAAGGCAGCAAGCACAAGGAGTGTACTGAGTGTGGCGAAAAGCTGGATACGCAGCCGATCGAGAAAATCTACAACAGTGGTACGACTGACAGCAAGGGCCAGGCTGTTGTGGGCGGTTATCTGGTGACGGTAACGGATACGGAGGATAAAACGCCTGTTTCCAATGCGTCCGTGGTGCTGAACAAGGACAACAGCATTTCCATCCGTCTGCCGAACAGCAGACTGCTGGACTATGATGACCAGACCACTGTTCTGGTACAGCTGGTAAAGGATAAGAGCGCCGTTCAGGGTATGCGTATCGCTGTGACCGACAAGAATGATAACTATGCAGCAGATCAGACCGACAAGGCCGGTCAGATTACGGTTCCCATTGGAAACGGAAAGACCAACGAGGACGGCAAGGTTACGGAGGGTTATGAGGATGCAGATCGTGACCGCTGGACGCTGACGGTCAAGGTGGTTCGCACTGACACCGGACGTCCGATTCAGGGTTCTGAGGTATCCATTGGCAAGACCGGCAACATTACGGTTGAACTGCCCAAGGGCGTTGATATGGACAGCAAGCATCAGGTGACGGTAATCGTAACCGACCAGAAGAAGATGCCGCAGAAGAATATCAATGTGATCGTGAAGAACGATCTGGGTGACAAGGCCACCGGCAAGACTGATAAGAACGGTGAGGTTACGGTTCCCGAAGTCGAGAAAACGGAACATCACAGCGCTTTATGTCGTTGGCTATACGGATGGTACGTTCGGACCGGAACGCAACATGACCCGAAGCGAAGCAGCGGCGATTTTCGCACGACTGCTGGCGGATAAGAATGGGGACAGCATTTCTCCTGTGGCAAAGACCAAGTTCAGCGATGTGCCTGCGTATGCGTGGTACAGCGGCTATGTGAAATACCTGAACAACAACGGTGTGACCTATGGCCCACAGCAAGACTATTTTTGCGCCGGACGAGCAGATTACCCGTGCCGAGTTTACAACTATGGCGGTCCGCTTCTTTGATGTGTACGGCGATGGTGATGCTGAAATCATGGAGCAGTTCAAGAGCTTTGATGATGTGAGCGACGGCTACTGGGCGGCAGAGTATATTAAGGCAGCTGCAAAGCATGGCTGGATTACCGGATATGGTGATGGTTCCTTCCGTGCTGATTATCAGATTACGCGCGCTGAAGTCGTGACGCTTGTGGACCGACTGCTTGGCCGTGTGGCTGATCTGGAGTATGTCAGCGATAATCTGAGGAAGCTGAACACCTTCCCCGATGTAAGCCGCCGTTACTGGGCGTACAGCGATATTCTGGAAGCAGCAAACGCACACAATGCCCTTATGGGCACTGAGGAAAGCTGGTACAAGTAAGGCTTTCCAGTGGTCTGTCAATCGACAGGCCACATACATACCGTTTGCATATTTGCAAACACTTACGGCATATATGATGAAGTCAAGAGAAAGGAGTGCTTGCAAATGTTCAAACGGAAGAATACAGTTCAGCTAGAGATCACATATAAGGAATTGCAGATGCTCCGGAGATATCTGCTCATCTGGAGAAATAAGCTGCTGGCACAGGGACATATTACCGACTCGGTTCACGAACTGCTTATCAAACTGGGCTGAAAAGCGAATAGACTTACATACATCGGCTGCTGCTTGTGCAATGGCCGATGTTCTTTTTATCCGGGAGGAGGGTTGAAAATGAAAAAAGCGTGTAATCTGCGGGCACAGCGGCAGCAGCGACTGTCATTGGTGTATTGCTTTGGCGCTGGTGGCGAAAGTAACAACACCCTGTCCATAATGGACAGGGTGTTATCATGAGAATTACTTGATCCAGACAGAGGCGGGGTCGAAGTTGCTGAATGTGCAGCCGGATTGTGTAAAGGCAGTGCCGAGATTATAAGAACCAAAGCTGAAATACATGGTGATTTCGGAGCCGAGGAGGTCAGACTGAGCCTTCAAAGCCATTTGTTCTGCCTGCGCCTTCAGATCAGCGGGCATTCATTGACTTCCACCAGCTTTTGAATTTGTCCATGGAAAGCGGGCCGGAATAAACGGCAGTGAAGATATGCTCATTACCGTATCGGGTGACCGGCTTTTCCGTGACCGTCCACTGAGAGGAAAAACTGCCAGTGCTATTGGTGGTTCGTGCAGCACCGACTACAGTAGCCATGTTTTTGGCGGAATCATAACCGACGGTCAGACCGTATGCTTCCAGCCAGCGCACGAAACCGGTGCATAGGTCGTGCCGTTGTAAGTGAAAACGAGAGCATCACGGCCCTGTGCATCTTTAGGCTGAAAAACCTCGCCATTGACCATGACCTGTGCCGGCTGGACGTTGAGGGGGATAAGACCGCCGGCTGCAAAGGCGGAAACTGTTGCAGAACTGATCAGCAGAGCCGCTAATGCACCGGACAGAAAGTATGTAATTCGTTTCATGGGGGTACCTCCGATTCATTTTGATGAATTTAGTATAAAGGCGAAACTGCACAAGCGCAAAGGTACGGCTACATACACTGCAAGCAGCGTATGAAATCACATAGATGAGGAGGAAAGACGATGGATATTGAAGTAAGACCTGCCACAAAGACCGAGCAGATGTACTGCTATACGCAGTCTGACCAGATTATGGGACAGACCGGCTGCATCGGTCATTTGCGTGCAGATATGGGTGACAGTGGCGATCAGTTCTTTCATGACTGGACCAGTCATTGCGAAAGGCTTCTGACGCCCGCGTTTGATGACGAGTTGAATCAGGTAATCAATCATCTGAGAGAAGATGGCGGTTTTTTGAAAAGCAGAGCGGCGGTATCAGCGTACTGTTACCGTCAGATCGACAGTGCGATTGATCTTTCCAGTCAGGATTTCGCGTTCCGTGCGGATACAAAGGATTATTCTTATCTTCTGCGGCTGAATCCACAGAAAGAAATGTATACGGTTTACTGCTACTGCTACAAGAGAGAGTTTCTGGACCATCATTTGCATCAGGCAGAAAAAGGGATTCGCTTTATCACATCGGATTATACGGCGCTCTTTCGCCTGCCAGATGGCGGTAAAATTCGTATCCTGCGGCAAGACGGAACCCATATAGACAGGGTTTGCAGGTACATCGACGATTACCATGTAGAAATCGGCTCCAGCTGGGACTCGATATATCATATCTGCCAGTTTGCCGAACAGATGGAACGCTGCTATAACACTGTGCTGCCGCTGGATGATGATGGAGAATACTACCCGAAATACACGCAGCCGCCCAAATGATCGAGGTGATGCGCGATGACAGAGCCGAAATACCTGATTTGGAGCAATTACTCGTTGGATTACGAGGATTGGCGTGAGGACCTGGAGGCAGAGTATCCCGAACTTTCCGAACAGGAACGAGAGGAAAAAGATGTATGAACGGAATGGCGAATATCTGGATGATGAACGCATGAACCTCGATATTCAGCTGGACAAGCCGATTCTGGTGATTGTCGATCTTGGCCTTTGGAATGGACGTTACAGCGGCTACAAGGAAATCAAGAGCGGCAACATCAAGGACTGCCTGTCCTCGGAGTGCGACTATGTGACCTGGTATGTTGACAAGTTGGGTGATATGCGCTGTGATGCGGTCCACCATGACGGTACCAACCATTATCTCTATCGAACCTATAAGGACGGTGTCAGCGATGCGCAGATCGAGAATCTGAAAGAGAAAATTTATCGCGGCACCGCAACAAGAGCGGATATTACGCGCGTAACCCGACGGCTAGGCGATGAGATCGGCAAGGTCTACGGCTGGGATTTCCCGAAACAGAGCTTGTCAAGTGTGCAAAGAGATGCACGATGATGGAGGAAGGAGCGTATGGATAAGAACGCAGCACTGTGCGTGTATCTGAAGAAATATCACACCGGAAAAGAAAAAGCTGTTCCGAGCACAGAGCTGGAGCAGCTTTTTTCCTTGAACGGGCGTAACCTGCGCCGCAAGATCAATCGCTTGCGTCAGGATGGCGTTCCTATTTGCAGTGACCGGAGCGGATACTACTTTGCAGCAAATCAGGAAGAAGTGAATGCGACGGTCTTTCGTTTGACTGGACTGGTGACGAAAATATCAAATGCCCGGACAGGACTGCTGTATTCTTCGCTTTTGGGAGAGCTGCCGATTCCCGTTGAGGTGACAATTCAGATTGATGATGGAGGAGGTGAACGAGATGCCGAGCAAGTATCAGGTGATTACAGAGATGGAGGCGGAACATCTGCGGACTCTGACAGTGGATACGGACCACTACATGGACTTCTTGACCACTGCGGCCAATAATTTCAAATATTCGTTTCAGGAGCAGCTGCTGATTTTTTGCACAGAAGCCTGATGCGACAGCCTGCGCCGAAGTCAGCTGGTGGAATAAGCATGGCCGCTGGGTTAATCGCAATACCAAAGGCATTGCGCTGCTGGTCGATACGGATGCACCGTATAAGCTGCGTCATGTGTTTGATGTATCCGATACCAACAGCAGAGCAGGAAAAGAAGTCCCCATCTGGAAGCTGGAACAGAGATTCATTGAGCCAGTCAGAAATGTGCTGGCAGAACGATATGAGGTTGATGCCCAAGAGTCACTGGAGGATTGCCTGCTCAATGTGGCGGTCACATTTGTTAATGATAATTATCAGGATTATCTGGCAGAGCTGATGGAGGCAAAAGCGGGTAGCCTGCTGGAAAAGCTGGACGAGGACAATACACGCCTACAAATGCTGGCCGCACTCAGTTACAGTGTCGGCTATATGCTGCATATCCGCTGTGGACTTCCGGGCAGAGCATATTTCGGAAATTCTCTGGACAAGGTCTGCAATTTTAATACGCCAGAGGTTATCTCTATTCTGGGCGCAGCAGTCAGTGATATGTCTGAGGTTCTGCTCCGCGAAATCGCAGTTTTAGTGCAGGATTTGCAGCGAGAAGAAAGAAATCAAAATCGCACATTTGAGGTTCCAGCGGACAGCCGGTATGATGTGAACAGAACAGCAACAACAGAAGGGGAGCGCTGAATATGGAAGTGACCTACCACAAGGAGGGCGAGTATTACCTGCCGGATCTGGTCGTGCCGGAGGCACCGAAGGTTGGGAGGTATGGAATGCTGCGGCGGAGATTCCTTCGGGAGAACCGGAACGGCACGTACACAGCGATGCTGTTGACCGGCAAGCTGAATCAGCATCTGGAGGAGATCGACCGTCAGGCGAACGAGATGATGGAAACGCTGACCGCGCAGATGGCAAAGCAGGAGGGGCGTGAACGAGAGCCTGAAAGCGGAGAACCAGATGAAGTGGGTCAGGCTGATGAACAACATCCAGGCAGCAGCGGAGGAAATCGTGCTGAAGGAACTGGTGTACCGGTAACGCGAGATATTGGCGCTGCCACGATGCGGGCCGTTGGCTCGACCGGATTGGAGGTCTTTCACGATGAGTGGTACAAGGACTCCAAGGCGCCATATTACCACTCCGATGAGGAAAAAGAATGAGCTGCTGCGTACCAGTGATGCGCTGAAAGGCCATCGGACAGAAATCGCTTCATTTTTTGCTGACCATGAGGACAAGAATGAACGTGCAGATTTTATCAAAACGTTCTTTGATAACACGTTCACCGAAATGATACTGAGCAACGGTCAGCGGGCAGGCTATCGAGCATTTGACACAGTGTTTATGATGTGGCGAGGCTCGGCAAGCGACCCGGAGCAGAGAGTGATTATGAAGTGGAGCACGGTTTGCAGACCATATTACCGGAATGATCGTGCTGCATGAGTGGCTTTCACCGGGTGAAGCAGTTTTGCCCAGCGTAAATGAACAGCTTTCTCTGATTGGCGAAGCCGAGTCCAAAAAAGACTCGGCTTTTTGTTATGCCGCAAGACGCGATTGATTATGTGCTCAGCAGCGGCAGCGGATTTGAAGATGGTAAACGGCGTATCTATCAGCAGTTTCTTAAGCAGGAAGGAACAGAAGCGAATGTTCGGTTTCTGCGGCGAGAGTACGGAATCGGCGGCCATTCTGATGCCATTCCCGGTACAGACTACTGGCTGGAGTATGATGCAAAGGGGCTTCACCTCAGCAAACTGCATGATGACGGCAGCAAGGCAGTTAATCTGTCCTGGAATGTTGTTGAGAAGCGCATTGGTGAGTTGATTGCACTGGGACGGTATCTGAGTAAGGCAGAAATTGAGCGAATCAGTGCGGAACAGTCTTCAACGAAAGCGGATCAATCGACTGCTGCCCCGGCAAATGAAGAAGAACCGGTACAGCGGCACTACTCACTTGGCGATAAGGTTTATCTGGGCGTTAAAGAATATGAAATTCTTGCAATCGACGATCATATGGTTCGGTTGTATGATTCGGAGTACCCGCTGTTCAACGAAGAACTGAGCCGCAGTGACTTTGATCGGCGCATTGCAGAAAATCCGCTGAATGACCAGCCGAAAGAAAACAGTGGCGAGCAGGCAGCCGGTGTAAAACCGCAAGCAATTGGCCGATTGGACTATCTGGACTCGAATGGACATGTCGGAGAGCAGGTGGAATATGATGACGAAATCCAGCTTGTCGAGCAAGTCAAAGAAGACGTAGATACAGGTGCACCGTTTACCATTACCTTGTATCGTGACCAGAACGGCACTACCATTCCACAGGATTTCCTGACAGACCTTGGAACACCGCCAAAGGGCTTTGCAGTCGTGGACTACGCAGAGGGACACAGAGAATATCTGCTGAACGAAAGCATACGCATGATCAACCTGTACGCGCTGGAGTGCTTTGAGGAGAAAGCGGATTTCAGCGATCTAACCGCAGTTCCGCTGGCGTACAGCACACCGGGTGATGGTGAGCACAGTATTCAGGTGGATGCAGACCTTGAGCACTGCCGTATGCTTTATGCAGTAGATAATGAGGCGGTTGCCCAGATTCAGTATGCTGATTTAGGTGATATGAATGAGTTCCTCGTGAATATGACATTCGATGAACTCGTTGCCTTTGCAGAACATGAATATGACGCTCAGCATAAAGAGCCGGAGCAGACGCAGGAATCTCAGCTTACACCGCCGGCTGTAAGAAAAAAAACAAGACAGCACCGTTGACATTGCTGCCGGAGATACCGGATACAGAACGCTCAGAGTATCACATTTCTGATGACTTGCTGGGTGTCGGAACGCCGAGCGAGCGGTACGCACGAAACATTCGCGCGATTACAGTTCTGAAAAAGGTGGAGGCTGAGCATCGGCTGGCAACACCGGAAGAACAGTCGGTGCTTGCACAATATGTCGGCTGGGGCGGTTTGGCGGATTGCTTTGATGAGCGCAACAGTCACTATGCCGAACTGAAAGAGCTGCTGTCTGATGAGGAGTACGAAGCTGCGCGCGAATCGACGCTGACAGCGTTCTACACACCGCCTGTTGTGATTCGGTCGATGTATCAGGTTTTAGAAAGGCTTGGATTCCAGCGCGGTAATATTCTGGAGCCGTCCTGCGGTGTTGGCAATTTCATCGGTATGCGTCCGGATAATCTGGCCGACTCGAAAATCTATGGTGTGGAGCTAGACAGCATCAGCGGACGAATTGCACAGCAGCTTTATCAGAAATCGTCTATCGCTGTTCGCGGGTTTGAGAAAACAGATCTGCCGGACAGCTTTTTTGACGCCGCCATTGGTAATGTACCGTTTGGCTCTTTTAAGATTGTGGACAAGCGATACGACAAGTATAACTTCCTGATCCATGACTATTTCTTTTGCCCGCACCATGGATAAGGTGCGGCCCGGCGGTATTATCGCGTTCATCACTAGTAAAGGCACGATGGATAAGGAAAATCCGTCTGTACGCAAATATCTGGCACAGCGAGCGGAACTGCTCGGAGCAATTCGCCTGCCCAATAATACGTTCAAAGGATGCTGCGGGAACAGAAGTCACCGCAGATATTCTGATTCTGCAAAAACGTGATCGCATGGTCGATCAGCTGCCGGCATGGGTCAACCTTGGCATTGATGCTAACGGTTTGGCAATAAATCAGTATTTTGTAGATAATCCGAGTATGGTGCTTGGAACCATGCAGGAAGTGAGCGGTCCTTATGGTCCGGAAACGGCCTGCCTGCCGATTGACGGCAGCAGTCTGGAAGAACTTTTAACGGATGCAATTCAAAACATCAATGGTTCTGTGATGGAGTACGAAGTTGATGATCCGGAAAGCGAGGAAGAAGATCGCTCTATCCCGGCTGACCCGTCCGTACGCAACTTCAGCTTTACTGTTGTAGATGGTGAAGTCTATTATCGGGAAAACAGCATCATGCACCCGGTCGATTTGTCTGTAACCGGCGTAAACCGAGTTAAAGGCTTAATTGCAATCCGCGAGTGTGTCCGTAAGCTGATCGAATATCAGACAGAAGATTACCCGGACACAATGATTCAGCAGGAACAGACTAACTTGAATGCCCTGTACGATGCGTTTGAGAAAAAGTATAAGCGCATCAATACCAGAGCAAACAAATCAGTTTTTGGAAATGACAGTTCCTTCTGCCTGCTTTCTTCACTGGAAGTTCTGGATGATGAGGGAAACTTCGTGCGTAAGGCAGATATGTTCAGCAAGCGCACAATCCGGCAGCATACGGAGATTGCCAGCGTTGATACCGCCTCGGAAGCTCTGGCAGTTTCCATGGGTGAAAAGGCAAAGGTCGATATGCCGTATATGATGCAGCTGACCGGGAAAAATGGAAGAAGAAATCTTTGCTGACCTCAGCGGCGTTATTTTTCGGAACCCGCTTTATGAGGAGAACGGCAGTCAGGCGAAATACCTTACCGCAGATGAGTACCTTTCGGGCAATGTGCGTGAAAAACTGGCGGAGGCTCGAAGATCGGCTGAAAGCGATCCAGTATTCGCAGTGAATGTGACGGCTTTGGAAGAAGTTCAGCCGACGGATCTGACCGCAAGTGAGATTTCGGTTCGACTTGGAGCAACATGGCTTCCAGAAGATGTGGTTCAGAAATTCATGTATGAGCTGCTGGACACGCCGTATTACGCGCAGTGGAAGGTAAAAAGTGCATTATTCCCGCTACACCGGCGGGTGGAATGTAGAGGGCAAGTCCTATGACCGCAGCAATATCAACGCGACCAGCACCTATGGTACAGATCGTGTGAATGCCTATAAAATCATTGAGGAAACGCTGAATCTGCGAGATGTGCGGGTGTTTGACTATATCGAGGATGAAAACGGCAAGCGAGTGCCTGTCCTGAATAAGAAGGAAACTGCAATCGCACAAGGCAAGCAGGAACTGATCAAGCAGGCGTTTCAGGACTGGATCTGGAAGGACCAGCCGAGAAGAGAACGGCTGTGCAGGCTCTACAATGAGCAGTTCAACGCACTTCGCCCGCGTGAGTATGATGGCAGTCATTTGAACTTTGTGGGTATGAACCCTGAAATCCAGCTGCGGCAGCACCAGTTGAACGCAGTTGCACACATTCTCTACGGAGGCAATACGCTGCTGGCACACGTTGTGGGGGCAGGGAAGACCTTCGAAATTGTTGCCGCAGCTCAGGAGAGCAAACGGCTTGGATTGTGCAGAAAATCGCTGATTGTTGTGCCGAATCACCTGACGGAACAGTGGGCGGCAGAGTATTTGCAGTTGTATCCTTCTGCCAACATTCTGGTTGCAACAAAGAAGGACTTTGAAACAAAGAATCGCAAGCGCTTCTGCGGCCGAATTGCAACCGGGGATTTTGATGCCATTGTGATTGGACACAGTCAATTTGAGAAAGATTCCAATGTCTGTTGAGCGGCAGCGTTATATTCTGGAGCAGCAGTACCATGAAATCATAGATGGTATCCGAGAACTGAAAGAACAGAACGGAGATCGTTTCTCGGTCAAGCAGTTGGAACGCTCTAAGAAAGCAGTGCAGGCAAAGCTAGATAAGTTGAACGACCAGAGCCGAAAAAGATGACCTTGTTACCTTTGAAGAACTGGGTGTTGATCGACTGTTTGTGGACGAGGCGCATTACTATAAAAACCTTGCCGCATTTTCTAAGATGCGGAATGGGCGGTATCAGTCAGACGGAGGCAATGAAATCCAGTGATTTGTATATGAAAATCCGTTATCTGGACGAGATTACTGGTGGCAGAGGAACAGTATTTGCGACGGGCACCCAATCAGTAACAGCATGGTGGAGTTGTACACGATGCAGAAGTATCTTCAGTACGGGACGCTGAAAGAGAAAAAATCTGCTGCACTTTGATGCCTGGGCAAGTACCTTTGGTGAAACGGTTACTGCCATTGAACTGGCACCCGAGGGAACAGGATATCGGGCGAAGACACGATTCGCCCGATTTTTATAATCTACCGGAGCTAATGTCACTGTTTAAGCAGACGGCAGATATTCAGACGGCGGATATGCTCAAGCTGCCGGTTCCGATAGCAAATTATCACAATGTTGTGTTGAAACCGTCTGCCTATCAGGTGGAAATGGTGAAGGATCTTTCGGAACGTGCCGAGCGTGTGCGTAATCGTACGGTTGATTCCAGTGTAGACAATATGCTGCTTATCACCAACGATGGCCGCAAGCTGGCACTGGATCAGCGATTGATCAATCCTATGCTGCCTGATGACGAAAACGGTAAAGTCAGTGCCTGTGCAAAGAATGTCTTTGAAATCTGGCAGAGGACTGCGGAACAGAAATCAACGCAAATGGTTTTCTGCGACCTGTCAACGCCGCATAACGATGGCAATTTTAATATCTATGATGGCATTCGGGATAAGCTGCTGGATATGGGTATCCCTAAAGATCAGATTTCTTATATTCATAATGCAGCCAGCGAATCACAGAAAAAGGAACTGTTCGGCAAAGTCCGCAATGGTGAAATCCGAGTGCTGATCGGCTCAACGCAGAAAATGGGTGCCGGTACAAATGTCCAGAAAAAGCTCATCGCCCTGCACCACGTCGATTGCCCGTGGCGGCCGTCCGATTTGCAGCAGCGCGAGGGACGTATTATCCGGCAGGGAAATGAAAACCCGGAAGTTGAGATTTACACCTATGTAACGGAGAATACTTTTGACAGCTACCTCTATCAGATGGTTGAAGGAAAGCAAAAAGTTCATTGGTCAGGTCATGACTTCCAAAGCACCGGCCCGATCGGCGGAGGATATTGATGAAACAGCATTATCTTATGCCGAGGTGAAAGCACTCTGCACCGGTAATCCGTATATCAAGGAAAAGATGGATCTGGACATTGCAGTTCAACGGCTGAAAATGCTGAAAAGCAAAGCCATTTGAGCCAGAGATATGCACTGGAGGATAAGATCGCAAAAGCGTTTCCAGATCAGATTGCGGCGCTGGAACAGAAAATCAGCGGATACAAGAGTGATATTGAGCTGCGAGAGGCACAGACAATGCCGAATGAAGACGGTTTTTCTTCAATGGAGGTCGAGGGAACCGCCTATATCGAAAAAGAAAGCTGCGGGCAGCGCATTGCTGGCAGCGGCGCATAATATGACAAGCCCTGATGCGATTCCAATCGGAATGTATCGGGGCTTTGCCATGGTACTCTCGTTCGACACCTTTGCAAAGGAGTATCGACTGAATCTGAAAGGCCAGCTCAGTCATCCGATTTCTCTTGGTACAGATCTGTTTGGCAATATCCAGCGCATTGATAATATGCTTGCCGGATTGGAGAGCGATCTCCGGCAGTGCGAGGCACAGTTGGATAATGCAAGGGTTCAACTGTCCAATGCCAAAGGCGGCAGTGGTCAAGCCGTTCCCGCAAGAAGATGAACTGAAAACCAAGCTGGCACGACTGGATGAACTGAACATTCTACTCAATCTGGATAAGCGGGAGAATGAAATTGTGGACGGCGAACCCGATGAGGGGGAGCCGAAAGAAAAGAAACGCGAAATGGAACGATGAGGAGATGAGAGTTTGACAACAGCAATGAGTCTTGGCCTGCTGTTTATCGCTAAGATGGCAGACAACGCCTTGAGCACCGTAAAAACGATTATGATTCAGAGAAACCGGAGTCTGCTGGCAGGCGTAGCAATTGCGCTTTCCAGCTTTCTTTATTTCTGGATTACACGCAGTGTGGTTCTGGCAGATAGCATGTTGACTACGCTGACTGTAGCAGTGGCCAGTGGTGTTGGCTGCTTTTTTTGGTCAGCGGCATCAATAACAAGCTGTCCAAGGATCGCACCTATGTCAATGTGGTGATGTCTGATGATATGGCAGCGATGCAGGACTTTCGGGATTACCTTGCCAAACACCATATTACCAATGTTGCGTCAGATAGCTATACGCTGGACTGGAATCGCAAGACGCTGACCGTAACAGCATACGCAGAAACCAAGGAGCAGAGCCGAATCATCAATTCATATATGGAGAACTCGGATACCAAATATAAACGGGTGATTCATAAAGCCTGAATGAACTTGCGTAGGGGGAATCTCCTCCCCCTGCCCTACATAGCTGCTTTCGGATCAGCTGTGAATTGAAATTAGAAGGTGATGAAAATGAACAACGAGGAACTGAATACTGCGCTCTATCAGAAGATGGAGCGTGAGCAGGACAAATATCGCAAGTGGCTCGTTCAGTGTCCGCCAGAGGAAATTCTTTCCCCATGCTTATGAGTATGTTGTGCGCGAGGATATTCTGATGTCTATGGAAGAATTGAATCTGCCGGACGATCAGGCGATGGCACTGCTCAAACAGCGTGGGCCGCTCGACGACGTATTCAAGGATTTCAGCAAACTGGAAACCGAATACATGGAAACGGTGCGCGGTGCGATCGAGTCGTTTGCAGAGCGGAAAGCGGCAAAGGACCGGAACTGGGAGGCGAGGTAATGCCGGTTGTATCAAAAGAAGAAATCGCCAATGCCAGAAAGATGGATCTGCTGTCATACCTCAGAGCGTATGAACCGGGCGAGTTGGTGCGCTTTTCGGGTGAAACGTACTGTACCAGAACGCATGATTCGCTGAAAATCAGTAACGGAAAGTGGTATTGGTTTTCGCAAAAATATCGGCGGTCGGTCGGCGCTGGATTATCTGGTTAAGGTGAAGGAGATGTCGTTCCCAGAGGCAGTGAAAATGCTCAATGGACAGGCTGTTCAGCCTATACTGCACGAGAAACCACCGCCTACCCCGAGAAAGCTGCTTTTGCCGTCATTGGACACCAATACGAGCAAAACAGAGTCGTATCTAACGAGCCGGGGAATCCATCCGCAAATCATAGCATATTGCATTCAACATGGATTGCTGTTTCAGTCAGAGAACGGCAATGATGTTATCTTTGTCGGATACGATACCAAAGGAACCCGGCGTTATGCAGCGTTGCGCTCCATGACTACGGATTACAAGGGTGAGGCAACCGGCAGTGATAAGCACTTTTCCTTTGCACTGGTTGCGGATGACAGACCAGTTAGAGAGGTTCATGTCTTTGAGGCCGCGATTGATGCCATGAGCTATGCATCGCTGAAAATCATGTATCACAAAGACTGGAGAAAAAAATCGCGTATCTGTCGCTGGCAGGCGTGTTCGCGAGTAAACGAGCGAATGTAGTGCCGGTGGCGCTAGAGCAGTTTTTTGAAAGACCACCCGCAGATTACGAAGGTGGTTCTGCATCTGGATAATGACCGAGTGGGTCGGCAAGCGGCGGAAAGTATTATGGGCGGCTTAGATAAGAAGTATACGGTCCCTGAACCGCCCGCCGCGAGCCGGAAAAGATGTGAACGATTATCTGCGAATGGAGATTGTAAATCGGAATGGAAAGGAGCGAGAACGATGATGGACATTAAAATCTATCAGATCAATTTGAGCAGAGATGACGACCGGGTGGCCTTCCTGGGACTTTCTCAGCTTGATAAGTTTCAGGAGAGTTCGAAAGTGAACAGTGAGATTTACGATAAAGTGTTTGAGGGAGCGGTTGAGGTCGATACGCTGGAAGGCGTATATCAGATGTTCAACTGTGACTGCCCGGAAGATTTTCAGGGACACTCGCTGTCGGTTTCTGATGTGGTCGAGATTGTTAACGGTGAAAAAATGCTGGCTTCTATTTCTGTGACAGCATTGGCTTTCAGCCTGTGAAGTTTGAGCCCGAACAGACACAGAAACTGGATACGAGAACGATGCGTGTTGTTCTGGTGGAGCCGGGCAAGGCAGCGCGTGTTGCAGAGATTGATGGTTCTCTAGAAGGAATGCAGAAAACGGTTAGCGGTTATATTCAGGCGGTCTATCCGTTTGAAGAAACCTGTGTGTCTGGTCTGCAATGAGGAAGGCAAGCTGCAGGGACTTCCGCTGAATCGCGCCTTGCGGGATGAAGACAATCGCATCTATGATATTGTGGCGGGAACCTTTTTTTTGTGTGCGATTGCAGTACGGAGAACTTCAAGAGTTTGAGCGAGGAACAGCTGAAGCGCTACACCGAAAAGTATAAGCGCCCTGAACGATTTGTGCAGATTGATGATCAGATTCTTGCAATTCCGATGCCGGTCAAATCGGATAAGGAATGGGAGCGCTGAAAAAGGCAGAAGACCGAACTGCCGTAAGAGAGCATAGCGGTATCGGTCTAACAAGCAACGAATGTAACGATTTCCGGCGGTACGATTTCCGAAAACAAAGCCCTTCGGGGTGGCGGCGGTGTATGCTTGCGCGAAGGCTCTGCTGTTAAGCAGACCGGCGGCTCTATTGAAAATAATGTTGCAAAAAGTAGGCGGCGGCATTTACAGCGGCACCTATACCATGACAGGCGGTGTCATCAAGGATAATAACAATTCTCTGACCGAGGCAGCACGGCTTTCGACCTTAGGTGACGGTGTTTTTGTAGGAACTGCCTTCAATCTTGGGAATAATGCTGAGATCAGCACGAATAACGATGTCTATCTGACAGCGGGCGACTCTATTCCCAAGGAAGGCCGTTATATCAATGTAATCTCCCAATACACGGGCGCAAGCACCGCAAAACCGATTCAGATCCACAGCGAGGATCACACGGTAGAGAATACCGAAATCGGTACGCAGCTTGTTCGTTATACGACGGACGCAGGCGGTGAAACTGCGGCAGCGACGGCCGATGCGGACGGTATTTTCGTCCCGAGCTGGAAAATGCCGGAGGGTCTGGCCATTGGACAGAGCAAGGCGGCAGGAAAGACCGACTGGATGACCTACGTACCGGCTGTTAAAATCCAGTATCAGTGGGTCAGCACGGATAACCCCAACGATGTAACACCCCCTGCGAATGATTATATCCCACCGTACCGGCAGAGCATATACGGCGAAAAGCACAGCAGAATTCCCACCAGGGATATACCTTTGATGGCTGGTACACGGATACCACATGTACAGTGCCGTATGTGAACGGTACGGTTCTGAATACGGATACGGTTCTTTACGGTCGCTGGAAGGCGGAGCACGGCAATCTCTCCGTTGCCAAGACCGTAGCCGGAAACAACGGAGATACCTCCAAGGCGTTCAACTTTACCGTGACGCTCGGCGATACCGGCATCAACGGCACATTTGGTGAAATGACTTTTGCCGATGGAGTCGCAACCTTCGTTCTGAAGCACGGTGAGAGCAAGACTGCTGTCGGCCTGCCTGCAGGAATAACCTATACCGTATCCGAGGCGGAGGCAGATAAGGACGGCTACACCACAACGTCTGTCAACGCCAGCGGCAGTATCATCAAGGATGACACCGCAGCGGTAACCTTTACTAACACCCGAAACAGCTCCTCCTCCCATCATTCGACCCGCTATACGTTGCACTATGAGCCGAACGGCGGCACAGCTTACAAGGATGAGCGCTATTCTTCCGGCACGAAGGTGACACTTGACAAGACCCCCGACACGCGAGAGCTATACCTTCACCGGCTGGTATGTGGACAAGGCACTGACGCAGAAGATCACAAGCGTGACGATGAACAGCGACAAGACGGTCTACGCAGGCTGGGAGGCGACCGGTGTACCGGACAAGCTCAACGGCGACGACCATTTCGCCTACGTCATTGGCTATCCGGACGGAAAGGTGCACCCCGAAGGGCAATATCAGCCGCGCTGAGACCGCAACGATCTTCTTCCGACTGCTCAAATCCGACATTCGCGACGGAAATCTGACCGCCGACAACGATTTTTCCGATGTTTCGGACGGACAGTGGCACAACAAGGCGATTTCCACGATGGCGAAACTGGGCGTCGTTAAGGGACGCCGTGCGGATCGCTTTGACCCCGATGCCTCGATCACCCGTGCGGAGTTTGCGGCAATCTGTGCGCGCTTCAACACCAAACCGGTTGAGAACAGCGGCAGCTTCTCCGACATTTCCGGTCACTGGGCGGAAAGCGAGATCGAGAGAGCGGCGGCGTTCGGCTGGATTTCGGGGCTATCCGGACGGCACGTTCCATCCCGACGCCCGCATCACCCGCGCTGAGGCTATGACCATGATCAACCGCGTGCTCTGCCGTATGCCGCAGAGCGAAAGCGACCTGTTGGACAGCATGGTAACGTGGTCGGACAACAAGCCGTCCGACTGGCACTATCTCGCCGTACAGGAGGCCACGAACAGCCATGACTTTAAACCGTCAGGGCGAGGTCGGCGAAAGCTGGACGAAGCTGACGAGCGTACCTGACTGGAAGCGGTATCAGTAATACAACAAGGAATTTTCGGAGCAGTGGCTCTCAAAGAATGACAACATCCCCTCTGCTACTCCAAGACGGCAAATATCTATACATTCACCATGCTTGCGGCATAGTGAGAGTAGAGAGTTGTTTTTTCCCCGTTCAAGACACAGCCAGAGTTAAGGATGTTGCGAACGATTCCTATTTTTTCACGGAAAGCTGGGGCATTTGCCCCAGCCTTCTCAAGCGCTTGACCACTGGTGGAGCGCTTGGAGAAGGTTCTCAGAATGATACCATATATTCCGCGCAAAGAAAAGATTTACTAATTGATACAGAGATATACAAAGGAAATTGCAGATATGGATATTCACAAAAAACTTGAATCAGACCACAGAACTGGATAGCGCACGAAACGATCTGTCAGTGGAAAAAGAAGCTGCTTGACTGTATTGAAAACCTTATCATGAACGATGACTTCACAGCAGCGGTCAACTCTGTGCTGACGACTATCCTCGAATATTACGATGCGGATCGTACCTACATATTTGAATTTCAATGGAAGGAAAATCTTACTCGGAATACCTACGAAATTTGCAGAGATGGTATCTCTCCGCAGATTGAGAATCTGCAGACAGTGCCCGTTGATGTAGTAGCACGATGGGTGGATAGTTTTGAGGACCAGGAACAGAATACCATCATCTTTATCGGAGATGTTGATGCACTCAAGGATGATCCTACCCACCGCCTTGAGTATGATTACCTGCATCCGCAGGGGATCAAGAGTCTTATTGCCGTTCCCATTTTTATAAATGGCAAACTGCACGGCTTTCATGGAATCGATAATCCCCGTAGCCACATGGATGCGCTGACGTTGTTAACGCAGCTTACTTATATCATCGCAAACGAGCTGCAAAAGCGGCTGCTTACAGAAGCACTGACGAAAAAAAGCTATCAGGACCCGCTGACCGGTCTAAACAACCGCTTGGCCTATGACGAGATGTTGGAGCATTTGCGCGGAAAGGAGTTTCCGGTAGGCGTAGGATTTTTGGACATCAATGGGCTGAAATGGATCAACGATACGCTCGGTCATGACATGGGCAACAAAGTGATCCAAAAGATTTGCACTATTCTCAACGAGCACATCGAAACAGCAGTATATCTACCGCATCAGCGGCGATGAGTTCGTTATGATCTGGCCGGATGTTGATTATAAGGTTTTTATGAGCGCCGCAAAAAACTGGAGGCGGCGCTGTTTGCCGAAAAAACATTGCATCGTTTGGTTTTGTATGGGGGAAAAGAAGAAGATACGGGTATTGCCGTTCGCAAGGCAGAAAAGCAATGCAGACAGCAAAGAATAAGTTCTATGCCGCAAATGCCGAATTAAAAAATAGTCGCCCCGGCTATCTGGACGCACTATTGCAGGAGTTTCGGGATAGCACCTTTATCCCGTATCTACAGCCGCTTTACAGCATCCAGTATAACCGTGTTTATGGTGCAGAAGTTCTCGTCCGCAAGATTGATCCGCATGGTAATATCCATACACCCGTGGAATTCATCAGCATCATGGAGTGCGAGCACATGATCTCTATGGTGGACTTCACAATGCTGCGACAAGCCTGCGAACTGATCCAAAAAATGGAAACCTGTTATGGCCAGATATTGTACTCAATGTGAACTTTTCACGCAACACACTGATGGAGCCAGACTTTCTGGAGCGGATTGATCAAATTCTCTCCGAGACCGGTGCTGACCCGGCGCAGCTTATCTTTGAGATCACGGAATCTTCGCAAAACATCCAGCTGGAATCCCTGTGCAGCCTGTTGGATGAAGTGAAACAACGAGGTATTTCGCTAGCGATTGATGACCTTGGCACCGAGGCTGCCTGTCTAGAAATGCTCTACCTCCCGCAGATCAGCGTTGCAAAAAATTGATAAAAAGTTTGATCGACAAGGCTGAACACATCGACCGCGAACAAATTGTTATCAGACATCTTGTCGACCTGTGCCACGATTTGAATATGCGCTGTGTGGCAGAGGGTATCGAAACAGACAGCCAGATCGAATTGCTGAAAAAACTCGGATGTGATAAGCTGCAAGGCTATAAGATTGGTAAACCCATGCTACCGGAAGACTTCCTTCGCCAGTTTGGGAGATAATCGATAAAATAACAACAGCGACATTGAGCATGCTATCGAAGGATAGCAATTTAAAAAATACACATCGCATGCTTTTCTTTGTGGGGATGTTTGACGGTTACGAACAAAAACAGGCTGCTTTTTAGCAGCCTGTTTTCGTGTTACGGGAAGTTATGCGTTTTCATCATAGACTTCGATATCACACAGTATTGGTGAGCGATCAAACCGCAGATCTATCCCTCTTTTACTAAAACCCCGCACCACATCTAACAATTTCGGCATTTTCCCTTTGTCGTGATACCGAATATATACCAAAGTGGCTTTGAAAATTTTTAGATAGCTTCGAGAAGCGTTACCGCCGTAGTTTCTACGGTTCCAACACATGAATATAGGTGTTATAAGTAACAGATACATTCGCGTGTCCGAGCCACTTGCTTACTACGGTAATCGGGACACCGGCGTTAAGTGTCTGTGTTGCAAAGGTGTGACGAAGCTGGTGAAGCGTGAACGGCTTGCTGATTTCAGCATATTTCAGCACACGATGGAGTACACGCTGCAACTGGTCGTTAGACAGCATATTGCCATTGAGCGACGCTACCACATTCGGACTGCAAATTCCTTTCTTGCGGTAGATGGTGTGCAGGTTTTTTTCAAAGCGGCAATCGCCTTTGTGTTCAGCGGAACAATGCGGTTGCCGCTTGTCGTTTTCGTGCCCTTGATTTTCGCCTTTTTGTGATTCTTCCGTTCACCGTTTCGGTCGCGGTCGCAGACCATAGACAGGTTCTTGTTCACTGTAACCGTTTTACTGCAAAAGTCAATGTCAGACCATTTCAAAGCCTGCAACTCACCGCAGCGCAAACCGGTATGCACGAGGAACACAATCAGATTCGCGTGCGTAATCAACGGCAGACCGTTCTTTCGCTTCATTACTGCTACCTGCTCCAACGCCCGCACTTCCTCGCTTTCCAGCGCGATGATTTCGCGTTCCGGTTTGAACAGCGTCTTTTTCGGCATCTTCACGTTGCGCATGGGATTCTTCGCAATATCGCCCTCGGAATGAGCATACTGAAACAGTTCCGACAAAAAGGAAATTGATCTTCTTCACTACACTGTACGAAAGCGTTTTGCTTTTCGCAACCAGCAGATTCTGAATCTCCTCACTGCGGATAGACGCAATCTGAATATCGCCCAATACAGGCTTGATATGATGCAAATAAATGCTTTCGTAACGGTCAAAACTGCTGTTTTCGACAGAGTGCTGCTTGAACGTGTAAAACCAGTTATCTGCATAATCACGAAAAAACACTTTCTTGCACGCAGTCAGACCGCGTGCCGTCTGCTTTTTCCAATCCCGCAGCTTGCGGCGAACCTCAGCTTCGGTCGAACCATAAAGGTACTGCGGTTTCGCCATGGCTTCATCGCGGTATTTTGCTACCCAGCGGCCATCTTTGTGCTGATAAATACTGCCCTCCCCGTAATGACGATTCGTTTTCGTTACTTTTTCTGTTGTATTGCTCATTTTCGCTCCTGACCCGGTGCGGCAGCTACAACAGCTAACATTGTTATTATACGCCATACTCTGCATGGTTCGCAACGTCTGGTTAATAGAAGATTTCACGTCCGCGATTGGCCGCGAACCAGCGGTCAAGTTCTGCTCGAATGGTGATGTAATCACGTCCAACTTTGGTGACGGGCAGAACACCGGCCCGCAGTAAGGCGTTGAGTTTTGACCGGCCGAACGGAAACAGTTCCAGCAGATCATTCTGTGATAAAATTTCGTAATCAAATGACATGTAAAACCTCCATGAAGTGCGAAACCGGAAGAATACACGCAAAGAAGCGGTATTCTTCCGGCTTTATAATGATTTATACTGTTACTGTCAGTCTATTCGGCCTCACCCCCGACTGCGGGAAGCACCAAGCGATCGGCGGCGTACCGATTCCACAGGAATTTCACCTATCCGTTGTCCGACCTCATTGCCTGCGACGCTTTTCACGCTCGGACTGTGACTGGTCGGGAGTATCATTATCTTCTGCGCGGGTCATTGCCATGACGGGAGCCACCCGCAGTTCGCAGCTTTCCGCTGCAGCTCTCCGCGCCGAATTTGTACCTGATGCCTGAGTATTCTGTTGTCAAAGGACATTGGAAATATTTCCTCTTTTACTATAACGCCGAAATGTGGTCAATGGAATAGCCCCTGAAAAATATTTTTAATCATGCACAAGATTCAGCTTCAGTTTTTGTGCGATATGCTAATATCTTATCAAAACGCCGGTAAAAACCGCTTTTGAGGTGAGGGGAGAGGAACGAAATCCGCGCCGCCCGCGTCTTTCCTCTCCCCCTGCTGCGGTTGTGGATAACTCCCTTGCGGCAGTTACCCACAGCCGCAGCACCCCCTCACCATTCTCGCGGCGGCGAGCGCAGAGAAAAAAACTTTGAAGTCTATAACAATAGACCCTCTCCGACGTAAGCAGTACACAATTTTAAACAAGTACTTGTTTAAGTATAAAAATATTTTTGTTGAAATTGACAAAGTAATAATTGACAAACACCCAGTAACTTAGTATAATTTGAATAACAAAATAACCCAAACTCTTAGGAGAATGGCAGAAATGGCAAAACAGAGGAAACTCTGCGGTGCAAAGCTATAGGATCTAAACGATTGTCCAGCAATCGCATGACAGCCAGTTACCTAAATCAGTCCCCGCATTACGGGCGCAGTACTGTGTGGACTACTATCCATGCGGTACTGCGCCCTTTTTAACTGTTTGGGCGCAAAAGAAAGGGAGCGATCGAAAAATGAAACGTACACGAATCAGCGTATTACTTGTAATAGCCTTGCTGTTGCAGCTATACGCACCACTTACGGCAGGCGCGGCGGACTTTACGCCAAACCCACAGACGGAATATGCCAAACGATTTATTGCCGCCTGTGATGGGCAGACATGGTTCATCAACGAGATCGAGCGTCTGCTGAACGTACAGCAACGCACACTGGATACCATCACCGGAGCGGAAGACCTTGTGGAGATCAAGAGCATTGGTCTAAAAAAGGTCAGAACATCACCGGACATATACCGGCTGCAATCGGGGGAACTTAGTGAATTGCGGTATCTGTTCCTCTCGGATAATCATTTGAGCGGAGATATTCCGTCTGCGCTCTATACGCTCCCGAAACTGCAGAATGTGGATTTAGGCAGCAATGATTATGCAGGTGCGATTCCTTCCGAGTTTGGTACAATGCCCGCATTGAAAACACTGATTCTCAAAGATAACCAGTACACTGGCACGATACCGGACACGATTTTGAGCAATACCCAGATTGAGGTGCTGAACCTCATGGGAAATCAGTTGACCGGCGGTTTTCCTACGGCAGTTGCCAGTATGAGCAGTCTGAAATACTTGAACCTTTCGGAAAATACTATCGGCGGTACGATTCCCGACCTGTCCGCGCTGAATAACCTTATCTCACTTTCGGCGTGGCAATGCGGATTGACCGGCACGATTCCCGAAACACTGTACACGCTTTCCGGTTTGCAGATTTTAGACCTGTCCGAAAACAAGCTGGAAGGCGAAATCTCTGCCGGTATTGCTAATCTGGCAGGCTTGCAATATCTCGCGTTGGACACGAACCCTCTGCGCGGTGTATTACCGGACGCATTTACACAGACCGCGTTGACCGATATTCATTTGGAAAACACTTATTTGCGCGGTTTTGTTCCTGCTACGCTCAAAAGCACGCCATGACGCAGGTGCAAAGGTGTATCTGAACAATAACTACATGACCGGCGCTGTCTTGAAGGATATGCCGAACAACAGCGGCAACTTTACAGATAGTGCGGCAAGCGAACAGCATCAGCTTACCGGCACTCGTTCCACGGTTACGGTCAGCAAGGACGGCACGGTAAACCTGTATGCGCTACTGCTGAACAAGTCGCTGACTACTGGCAGCACGGCAAAGGTGCTGCTTAGACCGGACGAGTATGTTGTGACCTTCGATGATACCAAGGTGCATGTTACTGCGGATCGCAACGGTATCTATGTGAAGGCTCTGACGGATATTCCGCTGAATACGAATTTCAGTATCACGATCCAAATCAAGGACAACACCGGCTCTGAATATTCCAAGGTGAAGCTGACCCTCACTACCGATGTTACCAGCGGTGGCGGCGGTGGTATCGGCGGTGGTGGCGGCGGCACACCTGCAACGCCCAAGGCAGAACACAAGCTGTATATCAACGGCTTTACCGATGGTATGTTCCATGCCGAACGCAATATCACCCGCGAACAGACCGCGAAAATGCTGATTGACGCGCTGGAAAAGGAAACTGCCGAACCGGAGCAGTCCTCGTATACTGATGTTGCAAATAACCGCTGGTCGTATCGCTGGGTAGAAGCAGCGTCCAAGGAAGGCTACATGGTTGGCTACAACGGCGGCGTGTTCAAACCGGAATCTGCAATCACTCGTGCAGAGATGGCAACGGCCTTGTCCCGTATTGCAGCAAAGGAAGGCTTGATTATGACCAGCAGTACCAAGACCTTCTCTGATGTGGCAGACGGCAAATGGTACAGCAGCTATATTCGTCAAGCGGTGCAGTACGGCTTGATCAGCGGCTATACGGACGGCACCTTCCGACCGGAGCAGTACATCACCCGCGCCGAAACCGTAACGATGATAAATCGTATGCTCGGCAGAAACTACGAAACGGCATACGAGCTGCACAGCATGGCTTGTCCGTTCCCCGATGTCAGCCAGAGCAGCTGGGCGTATGGCAATATCATGGAAGCGGCTATCACGCATGAGCACTGATAGAAAGAATTAGAAACGGAAGAACTCCTGAACAGGTGTAGGTAAACCTATGAAGAAAGCATTAGTCCGCAGAGTGGTTTCGCTGTTCCTGTGCTTTTGCATGGTTATTGGATTCGTACCGATCATCGATGCGCAGGCAGCAGAAATCAAGGGCGGCACATTCGACCCGCATACCGGTTATCTGGAACTGGAATTTGGGTATCAGCTTACGCAGTATGTGAATATCAATGTCTATGTCCGCAGTCCTTCGGACGATGGATTGAAGAAAGAATTTGTCGGTTCGATTGTAGAGAATTACCTGCTCTCCGGTGCAAACGATGTTAAAAGCATGGCTTCCCGAAGATTCACCGGACACTATGGTATCGCCCTACACACCGGCAACCAAAACGGACGGCGGTTTGGTAAAACTGTCCGAGGACGGCATTTATCAAGCAGACAAGAACTTTGCCGGTGAAGATATTGAGCCGGTAGCCATGATGAAGCACACGCTTATATGGGACGGCTCTCTCAATGGTATTCCGATTATCGGTCCGAACCTCGATGAAGATGTGTTTTATCTGACCGTAGAAATTGAACCGCTCGGCAGACCGGATAAGAATGTTGAGTGTACCGACAGTGATGATAGCCACACGCACGGTCAGAACTATACTTGGCCGCAGAAGCAGGAGAACGGCAAGAAAAAGTTTGCTGTCAGTACCGAACTGCTGGTAGACTACCGTGATTATGTTGTCGGTGAAGATGGCACGGCGGCGTTCCTCATGCTGAAAGGCAGTTTGTCCGATGAAGTACGCAAGAAGCTGTACGAGCAGTTTGTCAGCGGCAGTCTGTCGTGCAATGAATTGACCGGTTTCCCCGAACTGGAAGGCTTGGTGCTGGACTACCAGAACCTTGACCCTGTAAACATGGTAACAGGTGCGTACAACTTCATGTACGAGGACTTGAAGCTGGAAGGCATTATCCCGCTGACCTTCCTTCGTGTTTTACAACTCGCGCTACAACAAGGGTGCGCTGGGTACTGGCTTTACGCACAGTTACGATTATTCGCTCATCAATGACCGTGGTATTATCCGTGTGACAATGCCCGGCGGTGAGGAGCAAATCTTCCTTACGCTCCGTGGCGGCGGCTATGATTCTCTGGCAGACAGCGGCTTTGTTCTGGAAAATGAAGCAGACGGCAGCTACCGCATGACGCACGAGGACGGCGCAGCGTTCATTTTCTCGAATGATGGCAAGAGCGGCAAGCTGCAAACCGTCTATAATCCCGATGGTACGCCGGTAGCACAGCTTACCTACAACGGCGATGAACTGACCGGAATTGACGGCATTGCAGGCAGCTATACGCTGGCATGGTCGAACGGACATATTTCGTCCGTGACCGATAACGCAGGCCGCACCGTATCGTATGAGCATGACGGCGATTTTCTGACCGGCGTTACCAATGCAGACGGTGATACGCTGCATTATACCTACGATGGCAACGGCTATCTGAACAGTGCTACCGACTTTGAAGGCGAAGTCTATATTGAGAACGAGTATGACGGCATAGGCCGTGTGGTAAAAAGCAGACCTTTATCAATGCGGACATTCCCACTGTTTCTACCGTTTCCTATGACGATGACGCGCGTGTTACGACCTGTGTAGACGCAAACGGTCTGGAAACACGCTACTACTACGATAATCACCGTAACATCCAGAAAATCGGAACAGTTATCGACGGCACGGAGTACACCACCAACAACACCTATGACGGCGATTATCGCGCCAACTCTGCAAGCGACCGTCTGAATGGTGCAACCGCATACGAGTACGACAGCAGCGGCAATGTGACGAAGGTTCGCTATGCGGATAATACCACTATGACGCTGACTTATACGGCGGGCGGCGATATTGCGTCTATCACGGACGCGCTCGGCAATACGGAAACCTATACCTACTCCGGACACAGCTTGACCGAGTTCCGCGACAAGAACGGACATACCACTTCGTACACCTATAATGCACTCGGTCTGCCGATTACGGTTACGGACGCACTCGGCAATCAGACCACCTATGCGTATGACGATAAGGGACGGCAGCTTTCTGTCACCGACGCTGAGGGCGGTGTTACCAGCTTTGAATACGATGCCGTAGGCCGCATCGTTGCAGAGCATACCAAGGTGAGTGATACGGCTACCGCAACGACCAAGCACATACCTACCCAAGGCGGGCAAGCTGCTGAAAACCGTAGACGCGCTGGGCGGCGAAACCTCGTATGAGTACAATGCCAACGGCTTTACCACCTCGACCAAGGACGCGCTCTGCGGCACGGTAACGACCGAATACGGCACGAACGGCGAACCGCTCAAACGCACGGACGCGAACGGCAATGAAACCACCTATGAATATGACAAGGATACCGCACAGCTTGTATCGGTAACAGACGCAGAGGGCAACGAAACCCGCTACACCTACAACGATCGCGGCCTGCTTATCCAGACTACGGACGCGGAAGGCAATGCGACTACCTATGAATATGACGCGCTCGACCGTGTAGCAAAGACGATTGACGCGCTGGACGGCGAAACGATCTATGCGTATGACAGCATGGGACGCACGGTTTCGGAAACCGACGCAGAAGGCAACAAGAAAAACCTACACCTATGACGCGCTCGGACGAACCAAGACTGAAACCGACGGTGCAGGCAAACAAGACAACCTATACCTATGACCCTGTTGGCAATCTGCTTGTCACAACGGACGCAAACGGCAATGAAACCAAGACCGAGTACAACGCCATCAATGCAGCGGTAAAGCAGATTGACGGCGAAGGCAACGAAACCACCTACACTTACGACAAGGTAGGACGGCTGCTGACCGAAACAGACGCACTCGGCGGCGTTACTGCGTACACTTACGACCTTGCGGGAAATAAGCTTAGTGTTACCGACCCCGAAGGCAATGTGACGAAGTATGTCTACGACCTGCTGGGACGCGCCGTAGAGCAGATTAACGCAGACGGCAGCAAGACCCGCACGGTGTATGACGCGCTGGGACGCACGACAGAAAGCTATGACGAACTCGGCGGCAAGACAGCTACCACCTATGACGCGAACGGCAACCAGCTTACTGTAACTGACCCGAAAGGCAACAAAACTTCGTATCAGTACAACCGCAAAGACCAGATCACAGTCATCACCTATGCCGACGGCGGCGAAACCCGCTATACCTACAATGCGCTCGGAAATGTCAGCGAAGTAACCGACCAGAACGGCAATGCAACCGAGTACACCTATGACGCACTCGGCAGAACGCATACCGAAACCAACGCAGTAGGTGTTGTGACCGAATACGGCTACGACAAGGTAGGCAACACGGTTTCTGTCACCAAGGACGGAACAGTAATCGCAAAGAGCGAGTACGACGGTGCATATCGTGTGGAAAAAACGATTGACGGACTGGGTAATGCGGGAACAAAGCAATATGACGGCGTAGGTAATGTACTGGTTTCACTGACCGTGAAGGCAATGCCACACAGTACACCTACGACAAAAAACTATAACCTGCTCAAGACCACCGACGCAGAAGGCGGCGTGTCCTCGTCTGCTTATGACGCGCTGGGTCGTGTCGTTTCTGAAACCGATGAAAACGGCAGCGCAACGACCTACACCTACGATAAGAACGGCAATGTACTGACCGAAACCGACGCGCTTTCCGGTGTTGTTACCAATACCTATGACGCGCGCGGGCAGAGTAGCAGCAACTACGGACAAGCTGGGTGCAACGACTACCACACCTATGATGCAGCCGGTAATCTCCGTAAGGAAACCGACGCCAATAATGCGTATGCCGTTTATCTGTATGACGCGAACAATAATCTCATTCAGTACACCAACCGCAACAACGAATGGGTGAAGTATGCGTATGACTGCATGAATCGACAGGTCAAGGAAACCAACCAGCTTAACCATGCAACCGAGTACGAATACGACCTTTGCAGGCAACCAGACGGCAGTAATCGACGGCAACAAGAACAAGACCATATACACCTATGACGGCTTGAATCGCCTTGTTTCAAGACCAACGCCGAAGGCGGTATGTTCGAGTACCGGTATGATTCGTTCGGCAACACCGCAGGTACGACGATGTATGGTGGCGGTGACGAGAAGGCCACGACCACTTATACCTATGACGCAGCGGGCAATCTGCTGACCGAAACCTTCCGCTTGGCAGCGTGACTACCTACACGCATGACAAGGAAGGCAATGTGCTGACGCAGGTTGACGAGAACGGCAAGCAGACTGCTTACACCTACGACAAACTGTATCGCATGGTTTCCCGCAAGGACGCGGACGGTACTGCGACCTTTGCCTATGACAAGGCGGGCAACATGACCTCGGCCAAGGATGGAAACGGCACGGTAGCGTTTGCGTTTGACGCGCTTTCCCGCACTACCAAGGTTACGAATGAGGACAGCACGACCACGGCGTACACCTACGACGCGGCAAGCAACCGCCTGTCCATCACCTATCCCGACGGCAAGGCTGTTACGACCGCGTATGATATTCTCGGCAATGAAGTCCCAGACCGACCATGACGGCACAGGTATTACCTACACGCGCGACGCGGAAGGACGCACGATCAAGGAAGGCCACAGCGACGGCAGCACGACCGAGTATGATTATAACGCCGCCGGTCTGCTGACGCTGCAAAAGGAAGTTACCAAGAGCAACAGCACACGCCGTCAGACTGCGTATACCTACGATGACGCGGGCAATATCGTAAGTGAAAACCGTTCCGGTGTAGACATTGCCAAAAAAAGGACGAGCTGGTACGCTACTACTACGATAAGGCCAATCAGCTTATCCGCACCAATATTGAAGGCAAGAATACGAAGTATTCCTACGACCTCGCGGGCAATCTGCTTTCCGATGGTACGAACACTTACACCTACGACCTGCAAAACCGTCTGACCAGCAAGACCGGCAAGGACGGTACGACCACTTATACCTATGATGCAGCGGGCAATCTGATTAAGAAGGCTGCACCGGACGGCACGACCGAATATACCTACACACGGCACAGAACAAGCTGAAAACCGGCAAGACCGAGGACGGCCAGAGCAGCACCTACACTTTCACAATGCGCTCAATGCACGCATTAAGAATGTACAGGTGCGCGACAACAAGAACGCCGGTCACGCAAACTCTCCGACTTGAAGGACGGTTCGCACGGCACTGATTATCTGGACTTCTTGATGGACGGACGCTTTTTCTGGCAGCGCACATGGGAAACCGAGGTAGGCACGACCTTCCAGAGCAACTTTGAAACTGTAACAAAGAACTATGTTGTGGACTATCTTTCTACGGCCAACCGTGATATACTGGTAACAGAGGACGGCAGCTTCACCCAGCGTTATGTGTACGATGAGAACAGCACCCGAATCTCCGCAGAGTACGGTTATGCAGCCGGTACAAAGCGCGGTGAAGGCGGTGAAAACCTGCAAAGTGACTTTGCTGCAAACGATGTGCGCAAGGTGTGGTATCGCACCAGCCACCTTGGCAGTACGCTGTTTGCCGTAGACGAAAACGGCAAAGATAATCTCGCACACGATTTATGACCCGTGGGGCAATCCGCTGACCGAAACCTATACGGACACGAATTTCAGCGGTATCGACAACTCTAACAATTATACCGGCTACACTTGGGACGACGAAGTGCTTGACCTGTATTTCGCGCAGAATCGTTTCTACGACCCTGCCGACCACAGGTTCACGCAAGAAGACCCCATCAAGGATGGCGAGAATTGGTATGGGTATTGCGGGAATAATCCAGTTAATTCGACAGATCCAGATGGTTACAGTTCGAAATATAGACATGTTCAGATTGATGGCGCACAGATACGAGATTCTACTAATGGCGCTTTTAGACAATGTGAAATATACTGTAAACAAAAAAAACACCATGGTAACATATGAGGGGCATTATGTTTATGTAAATAGAGAAAAGTGGGCGAAAAGTTAACTATAATGGATATTGGGGCTGGATAAAGGCTAATCATTTGGGTAATAAACCTATCGGGCTAACACCTGCTCAGATTCAAGCGCCTGCAAATTATTTGCCATCTAATCCGGGAACTGTTCAATACAAAAGTGATGCGTATAGATTATATGTTCCTCCGATAGTATATGATTCTAATACTTCGACGGCACCGGCTAAATACAATTTTTACGCTAGAGAAGATACATCATGGACTGAAACGAATTGGGCAGCGGTAGGAATGACAGCTCTTGATTCGGGGAGCCGATGTCGGAGATATTCTTCCCTCTGGAAGTGCTCCAAGTATGTTTATGCTAATGGGTTTACAGCTACTTAATTCTGCTGGAAATAATACAGTAACCGTTAAATTACATGCTTTTATGTACAAACATGCGCTATTTGAAAATAAAATAGTAATGAAACTAGGATTTCGTGTGGATATTCAACAAACTTATGCGGGAAGTTATTTTTACTATTCAAATTGCTATCCTGAAACGGGTGTATTTAACCGATACTATGTAGAAGAGCAAATTGCCAATGGTTTTGGATATAGCAAGTACAAATATGCAGATATTAAAGTGTGCGTAGATAAACAACGCGCAAATAATGATGATCAGTTTTATATTACTATCATCGGAGGTCAAATGAAAGTATATCCTATCAAGGGTGCTGGAGATTTCAATGACCGTTGTTTATCAAAATCTAATTATAATTTCCGCAATAACCGATGGGAGTCAGGCTTAAATTTGAATAATCAATATAAGCGTGCCTATACGGTTCCTGATAAGTTGAAGTCTAAAATAATTAATCACGCAAAAAGTGACATGTCAATAACAGGTCTGTAATTATCAGGAGGATACCGTAAGAAATCAGCGCAATATGCAAAATATTTTATTCGCATAATATTGGCTATATGTGTAATGGCAATAATATTTACCATATTCCATATATTTACCCCTAAAATTGATGTATTCAGTAGCGTTGGTGTCCATTGGTTAGCGGATAAACCACAAGAAGTTACTTTGTACATTCAATCCCGAAAATTTTGTGGAAGAAGTTTTACAAGTTAAGCCGAGAGCCAATCTCCAAGATGTTGAAAATTTAGCCAAATCTATTCAAGTGCAAGTGGATATTATTGATAGTCCCGAGGGAGTAGATGATCCGTATCGAATTGATTTATCGTCTAACACTTGTCCAATATGATAAGCGTTTACAAAAAAAAAAAGATAGGCATTCAATTTTTATAATACATCTCGAGAGTCATACATGTAAGATTATTCCTGAAAACAGCCACCGGAGAATTTTCTCCGGTGGCTGTTTGTTTACCCAATTCACTCGTCACCTGTGCGACAATCTTCCTATGCTTTTCGTTAAGCACGGTGCCGTCCAAAAGCTGCTGTACAAAATCCCGACCTTTCATTTTCTCAATCTCCTGCAGCATTTTGATGGACTTTGCGAATATTATCAGCGAACTATGTTGTGGACTATCTTTCTACGGCTAACCGTGATATACTGGTAACAGAGGAAGGCAGCTTCACGCAGCGGTATGTGTACGATGAGGACGGCACCCGTATCTCGGCAGAGTACGGCTATGCGGCTGGTACAAAGCGCGGCGAAGGCGGCGAGAACCTGCAAAGTGACTTTGCGGCAAATGATGTTCGCAAGGTGTGGTATCGCGCGCCAGCCACCTTGGCAGCACGCTGTTTGCCGTAGACGAAAACGGCAAGGTGATCTCGCACACGATCTATGACCCGTGGGGCAATCCGCTGACCGAAACTTACACGGATACGAATTTCAGCGGTATTGACAACTCTAACAATTACACCGGCTACACTTGGGACGAAGTGCTTGACCTGTATTTCGCGCAGAATCGTTTCTACGCCCCTGACGACCACAGGTTCACGCAGGAGGACCCCATCAAGGACGGCGAGAATTGGTATGGGTATTGCGGAAATAGTGCATTAAGCCGTGTTGATCCATATGGATGGGAACACATTCAAATTCGTGAATTTGTAGAAAAGAAGAATGGTACTATCAGTTGGAATTCCCGAAAGAATAATCTGACGATAAAACTGAATGGTACATATTACTACTTGCCATGTAATTCTGCGTATATTTGGAAATACAATGGTCATTTTTATACAACTGACGCATATCTATATCAAGCATTGAAATTGAACAATCGCCCCACAATATGGATCGATCCGCTTCCTAATGCTGCATTCAAGAAAGATACAAAAAATGGTGTATGGTATGCTGCTGTGAATGCTCCACAAAGAGGTACAGGTTACAATGACTTCTATGATTTTACGTTTCAAGTCTGTAACTATACTCGATTTGAAGCATTTTTCACGGCATCGACCAAGGCTGGAGTACCAAAGGAATGGCGCATCGAAGGCTGGAAAGGAAATTACTTAAATATGGGCATAGGTGGTGAAATTGGTCTGTATTATCGCTCAATAAATACAGTAGATCATTCGTTGTCACTGGACTATTCATCTCTCTATTCCGATAATAACAAAAGATATTTCAAATCTTTACTATGCGACCGTCTTAACCACTATAGTGCGGTGGCAGATACGGATATGATGCTTATGCAGTTTGATCTATATAAAGGTAGTTATAATCCTCGTAATCTGCTGTTCATTCGCCCAGCGACAACACATTGGTGGATTACAGGTTTTTAGACCAAGTACAGAAATTGTAAATTGCCTTGATTTAACAATGGTTGGTAGCATTACCTTCCCGTCGCGTGATGTAGCGAATGCATTTATGAGAACGGTTAAACCTAAGCCGAGTTCCCGAAATAGCAAACTTTCCAATAAAATGACTACACAACTAACAAATACCAAAGTGTCATTCACTTGGGGAGGATATAATAAATGAGACACTTGAGATATTTTCTGTTCTTTTCGGGAATGCTTTTCTTGCTAACCGGTTGTCGTCCGGATTATGAACAAGCGCTAGACAATATGCAGGCAACGCAACGACTTGTATCAGCGGTTGTTCACCCCAATTATGATGCAATTCAGGAGGCGGCGACAGAGGGCGCAAATATGAACCGCATATGGGTAAATGGAGCATTTACAAGCCCAATCCTATGCGTATGGCAGACAACCCCTCGTCCATTGTTTCTGGAACAGATGCTGAAAAACGGGAGCGATGTGAATTATGCGGACCGGGGAACGGCAACACCCTGCTGATGTATGCGTCGGGCTATGAACCGCAGAAATATGGATTTTTGCCGGGAAAGGGAAATTATTCGTCCGCTGATTATGCGAAACTGTTTTTACGATACGACGCAGATGTATCGCAGCAGAATAAAGAAGGTTGGACAGCGTTAGATTACGCCGTCCAACTGGATGACGATATGGCGGCAATGAAACTGTTGCTTTCCTATGGTGCAGAGGTGACACCTGTGGTGCTATCTCATGCACTGGATTTTGAAAAGCGCGTATACCCATTATCAGCGGATTCATAAATTAGTTGCTTTGCTGGATTCGTCGCAGACGAGCACAATTCTCACGCCAATCTTTGATGCTGCGATTCGCGGTGACAATGCGACGGTGCAGGAATTGGCGACAAAAACCGATCTTTCTGAGGCAGAGCGATTGCAAACGCTTTGTCACGCCGTTGCCTTCTGCAATGCTGATACTGTCAGATTATTGCTTGCGGATGGTTTTGGAACCATTCAGACCATAGATGCCGCTGACAACACGCTGTTGCAAATCGCAGCGATGCAGAACAATACCGATGTGATGAATTTCCTGCTGAAACAGGGATCATGGGACACCGAAAGCCGTGATGCGGCATTGCGGACTGCGATTCGTAACGGTTGTACAGAGGCTTGTCAGTTATTGCTGGATGACGGCACTCCAGTCATTACGGGAACGGTAAGCATCTGGGAAGTGTTCGATAATATCATGGACGGTGCATCCGAAAACGGAAATGTTGAAATTACGCAGATGCTCATTCAGCACGGCTATCCCGTGAATGAAACCACAGCATGGTACGCGATGAAAAACGCTGCACGGACCGGGCAGACGGCGATTATCCAATACTGGGTTTCACTTGGATACGATCCGGACTATCGTGCAGATGATACGAACGGAGATTCTAGCGTTCTGCAGGACGCCTGCTGGGCAGAACAGATAGAAACCGTGCAATATCTACTGGACATCGTGGCTGCGATGTCAACGCACCACAGAAATGTTTACCGATGGCTGTTGAAACCGGCAACATTGCACTGGTTAAGCTGCTTTTGGAACACGGTGCTGCTGTGGATGAAACCACAGTGTATGATGATGGCTCCGCGGAGCGTACTCCAAAAAGAAGGCGCAGAATTATATGGATTTGGTGAAATTTTAGAATTGTTGGAGCAATATTAGCAGTGAAAGACACAAAATGACTCAGATAGCCACCGGAGATAATTCTCCGGTGGCTATTCTTTTATTCCTGTTCGCTCGTCACTTGCTCGACAATCTTCCTATGCTTTTCGTTCAGCACCGTGCCATCCAAAAGCTGCTGCACAAAAATCCCGACCTTTCATTTTCTCAATCTCCTGCAGCATTTTGATGGACTTTGCGAATATTATCAGAGAACTATGTTGTGGACTATCTTTCTACGGCCAACCGTGATATACTGGTAACAGAGGACGGCAGCTTCACCCAGCGTTATGTGTACGACGAGAACAGCACCCGAATCTCCGCAGAGTACGGCTATGCAGCCGGTACAAAGCGCGGTGAGGGCGGCGAAAACCTGCAAAGTGACTTTGCGGCAAATGATGTGCGCAAGGTATGGTATCGCACCAGTCATCTCGGCAGCACGCTGTTTGCCGTAGACGAAACCGGCAAGGTCATCTCTCACACGATCTATGACCCGTGGGGCAATCCGCTGACCAAAACCTACACGGACACGAATTTCAGCGGCATTGACAACGCCAACAATTTCACCGGCTACACTTGGGACGAAGTGCTTGACCTGTATTTCGCGCAGAATCGTTTCTACGACCCTGCCGACCACCGGTTCACACAGGAAGACCCTATCAAGGACGGCGAGAATTGGTATGGGTATTGCGGGAATAATGTGGTTAATTATTCTGATTGGGCTGGACTTGCATCATCGAATACGCGATATGTTGCTACTGATAATGTCTATATGCGTAGTGGCGCAGGCACATCATATAATGTCCTCGCGACATTGCAATATAATACTGCTGTTACATATTTAAACGAGAAGAAAAAAAAACAATAACAATTATAATTGGGCCAAAGTTCAATATGAAGGTAAAACAGGTTGGATTGCAGATAAGTATCTAAAAACAAGCAAACGCCCCAGCATATCTGCTACAATTGATTCGGTAGCTCAAAAATTTGGTTTTGAATACTCGTATGGTGGACAATATTTTTATTCATCTGAATATGGTTGGCAGCGGACATTTGGCTATATGGACCTTTTTGACAAGTATATGAATATTGTTCCGGGTATCAATATTAATTTCTTGTCCTGTATATTCCAATATAACAACAAAACATGGCGTGTGGAATGTTGGAAGGGCGAATACGGTCCTACTGCTGGCGGCGAAGTTGGTTTATATGTTTTGGATGGCACGATGTCGCTTAGTCAATATTTTCAAAAGATGCGATGCGATGGTGCAGTATTTACCGGAACAGAAGCATTTGATATAGATTATTTTCTATGATAAAAAATACTGAACCGTTATCTAAAAATGTTGCATGGTACCGAGCAGCGTATTCCAGTGAATACATTGGCATGAGCATTGCATTTAGAGAAGTGGTACAAAAGAAAAACGGCGGTGATTCGTATACTACCAATGCTTTTGCTTCTCGTTCTTCGTCGGGGCATTGGTGGCTAACAGTCTTCAAACTTAATTCTGCCAAGAAAGAAAATATTATTATGGATGTTACACTAACATTCCCCAATAGTACAATGCGTAGTGCTTACGATGAGAAACTTTATTGGAAAAGTAAGTATGGCGGATATAAAATTATGAATCGTAAGTCGAATAACAAAGTGGAATCTTTTTTCGTGGAGGTGAATTTATTCTTGAAGAAGGTGCTTTTATTGCTGTTATCTACTTTAGTAGGAATATTATCGGGATGTTCTGCCGGTAAACTATCGGTTCCTTCGGGAATATTGGCAACTGACCAAACCGTGGCCGATGAGTATATGACGGATAATTCCTTCTTGACTGCAAGATATGGTTCAGATTACACAGTCACATTTGTTGGCGGAAGCGGTGAGGGTGAAGTCAATCAATCAGGTAAATCAGGTATTATGTCGTTTCAATACATGATAAATGATACGGATTTATATGATGTAGAGGTTGTCAAAGAAAAACATGACGCATGGAAAGTGAAAGGTTTACTTTTAGAATCCACAACTTATTCGTGCGATGAATTAAGTTTTTCGTTCTCTCTGTGTTCAACAGAAAACTATTATGAAGCTAATGGAAACCTCAACATAAATGATACTTCTATACCCGTAATAGTGAGTGTTAATTGTAGCCTTATGACAGTTGAAAATGCTGAATTACGGCAACAATATGAAAAGGCATGGGAACAATTTTCTGTTACTGATGTAGAGAATATGAGTTCGGCAGAGCGTCAACAATGGGATGATCGTGAAAAGGCTTGCACGATGTTTACCTGTTCGGTTGAACCACAATTTGATTCGTTTACAGCCGTCATAAATTCTGATTATGCAGACTTTTTTGATAATACCGTAAACACATTACATTTTCACGAAATTGAACCATAATATTCGACTTTTTTAAGCAAACAGCCACCGGAGAATTTTCTCCGGTGGCTGTTCTTTTTTACTCCAATCCGCTCGTCACCTGCGCGACAATCTTCCTATGCTTTTCGTTCAGAACCGTGCCGTCCAAAAAGCTGCTGCACGAAATCCCGACCTTTCATTTTCTCAATCTCCTGCAGCATTTTGATGGACTTTGCGCTTGCTATCAAAGAACTATAAAAAACTCAGCCAATGCTTGCATTGGCTGAGTAGGTGTTTGTTTTTTCAATTATTCCTAGACTTCGGCATTAAGGTCATTTCCATGGCAGTGGGATTTTCGGAACGGAAGTCTGATTTAGAGAAGTTAACTGGATTGATCTGATATTCCTGCCCGTTGATCAGTGCATGGGAATTGTTTCTCTCGATAAACGTACCAAGCACTCGGAATACTCCCGTTTCTCCAGAAAGAGCGCGTTCGTATGTGCTCTTTGGCATTTTTATAGTAATCTCGCCTTCAGGCTTGGAAACGTAATAAGTCATTGCACATACTCGTTTCCTTATTCAGACGTTCATCTTTGACCAGAATCTGAATGGGATATCCTGCAAGCACAGACTTTTGATCGGTTTGAGAGCAGTAGGTATAGTAACTTACTGTCTTGGTCACGATTTCCTCACCGCAGGTGTCCAACAGGTTCTGATAGTCTGCGCTATACTTTCCGTAAGACGGATAATAAATATAATGAGGATCATACGCTGACAGAACGACGCTCTTAATTCCCTCATCACCTGCCGCACGATAATCAATATCACTGGGGCCGATTTTATCGCTGGTGGAGGGCGTTGTCGGCGCCGTGGGTTCCGTAGGCGTTACGGGATTTGTCGGCTCAGTCGGTGTCGTGGGGGTTTCGTGGTATTACCCGCGTTATCCTCTGTTCACCGTAACCTACAGTCGTCAGAATGTCGACTCGATTGGTTGCGAGATCGAACTTGACGCCGATGTTCATATCCTTACAAAGATCACGCAGCTTGTAATAGTTGTTATCGGAGATGTTGTATCCTGTGTAATCAGCCTTATTTCCATCCTTAAATACGGATGCCTTCGATTCCTTGGCAGTTTTCACTGCGCTAGAAGGAAGCGCCATTTCGCCGCCAACAACGGTGTATGCCTTGTTGGTCGTGAGATCGATCCGCTTATTCGTCTCATTCCAAGACACTTCAAACTGTTTTGTGCTTCCGTTGACCATCGCCGCAACATCCCTGAGTTTGAAGTAATTGTTATTGTTAATCATGTAAGCGGCGCCGTTAACCTTTGTGCCGTCTACATAGATTGTATTCTTGGTCGGGGTTGCGTTCACCGCGCCAGCACTCGTGAGAAGCGCAGCGCTAACAACGCCAATCATAAACATAGTGCGTTTGTTCATATTCTTTGGTCCTTTCTTTTCACGAATGAATCATCTTCGACTCCCTCAAGCTCCAATGATCCATATAAGGTGGGTTTGCTGTAATTACCTATACGTCCTTGTGACTGCCGATGTATACGCTGTAGCTCGCGCCATCCCATGCAACAGCCTGATCGAGTGCATTTGCAACGGCACGAACCGGCAGATAGGTCGTGCCCTTGTAAAGCAGCACGTCAACCGTCTTGCCGTTGACGTCGGTCGGAACAATCGGCTTGTCGTTCACATAGACCTTAACCCCGGTTTCAACAGCCAGCTTTTCCATTCGACGTTTCGCATTATACTCGCCCGAGGCCTTGCCGCCCAGAATGGACGACTGCGAGTTGGCGATAGCTTTCAGCTTGGAAAGTGCGATTTCCGGTGCAGGAGCCAGATTGCTAAGGGTATTATTCTGATGTCCATCCGTATTGTAGCTGCTAAATGTTACCCGATATTCCTTTGCAGAGTAATGCAGTTTGCCGAATTCTTTCCCAATCGTTTTCTGTATCAATTACTTCACCAGTGAACAAGTCCGTATCCCATACTCTTACCGACTCATAATTCCAATCTTCATAGTGCCAGATGCCTTTCGTCTGCCACTGACCATTCACTACAGTCTCTATCCGCTCCATTGAATATGCTTTTATTATTTCCTGCTAAATCACCATTGCTCATCCATACTAAATAATACTTTCCGTTTTGAGAAGCTATGGGCAGCACTCGCGCGGAAATTACGAGAATCATTCTGTGTAAAGATAAACGGCACTTCATCTTCTACCGGTTTTACCGCAGAAGACCCATTCCACGAGTAAACCATATATTTGCTGGATGCATTTGTGCCATGCTTATCCCACTGATCAGCCGGAATCTTATCCTTCGTATTGCAAACACAAAGCAGTTCTTCGTTTCCGTCCCCATCAAAATCGATGAGCATCGCCGTCACCAGACCGCTGACGATACTGTCGCTGACAGCGCGCTTGCCGTACTTACTTCTGCAGCTGCTCGATCACCGAAACATACGCTTTCGCACGGTTTACCGCATTCTGATCCACCTTATGCTCACCGAGATACGCACTGGACGTCGTTCCGTCCCACGCAATCGGCACATTGAGCGCCGCAGATACCGCGCGAATCGGCAGATAAGTCGTACCATTATACAGCATTGGCTCTACCGAATTGCCATTTGCGTCACCCGGATTGAGCTTCTGGTCATCCACATAAACCGTAACACCACGCTCTACGGTAATGTTCTTCTGTGTCAGCGCGGACGCAAACGGCATACTCATCACCAGTGCTGCACCCAGCAGGCTAGCAGTCAGCCGCTTGCCGAATATTTTCATCGTTTGATTTTCATGCTCGTTCATACTTTTTCTCCCCTTTTATATTTTGAATGCTAATGGAAACCATGATAACCTGATTA
>VOFK01004374.1_pt1 | contig 49066 bp, 47 predicted proteins | sample 5384121 | NCBI WGS metagenome assembly VOFK01 (sample SAMN12384730, study PRJNA508395) | human gut metagenome | isolation source: healthy gut J | host: Homo sapiens | reverse complement strand
AGTTCTAATTGAATCATTAGCTATATTCGGTTTATCACTCGAACAAATAGGATTTACTATTCCACAAGCGATATTAATTTCGGTTTATGTTGTATTATTGATTATCACAATTACGGGATTTATTATTACGCATTTTGTAAATCTACAAAAAGAAAGAGAAAATGAATTTCGAATTTTAATACGAGAATTAAGAGAAATTAAAGAAGTAGTAGGAACATCTGAAACACGAATGATTTTATTAGAAAATTTAATACAAAATGATATAAGAAATGATATAGAAAGAATAAATGAAATTGTAAGACAAAATTTAATAAGAAAAGCTGATTATCAATTTTTTGATTAATATTATCTCCATTTTTTTATCTTTATCATTTCCACTATCAGAATCTCTTTAATTTTTCTTAGGCAAATTTCTATCATCTTTTCAATTAAAAATACCTATAATTGTTCTTAATAATTTTATATCATTATTTTCTTTACTTTTTCTATTTATTTTGTTCTTAATAATTTTAATTTAATTTTCTTTACCTTTTCCAATCATTGTTATTATCAAAATCATTATAATAATTGTAATAGAAATTCCTTTTATTTTTGTATCTTTATTTCTATTAACAGTTTCAATTTGATTTTCATTAACTATAAATATAATAATTGACATTGTAATTGTAATAGAATTTGTAATATTAATTGTAATTATTTATTCTTTACTTTTATATTATTTATTTTCATTATTAATTATAATAGTTTTAACATCATAATTATCATGACTTGTGCTATCATTGGATTTATTATTTCCTATTTATTTGTTAAATTAACAGTAGGAAATTCAGTAAACATAAATGGTGAACCAGAGTTTACACTAACAGAAAAACTACAAGCATCATTTCTGATATTCTTATTCGGAGGATATTGGATTGTATTACTTGTAAAATATCTCATTTCATTAATTTAATCAACTATGAACACAACAGAATCTCCTAAACGAAAAATATCTGCATTAGAACGTACAATCGTTGCAGGTATAGGTAGTATTACAATGTCTGATATGATGGCATTACATAAGAAATTTCCTACATTAGCTATCGAAGATATTTATGATATACTTAGTTCGATAGAAACATCTGCATTAGGTACAACATCACGAGAATTTATCCTTCAATATGCAGAAGCAAGACTTCTTAGTTTACGAAAATCTAAAATTATTGAAGAAGCAACAGAACAAACTCGTGAAATATCAGAAAAAGTACAAGCTCTCATATCTCGTAATGAAGAATTAAATGACCGACTTGAAAGACAAACATCTTATATCGGTAAGCTTCAACGAGAACTATCAACATTCAAATCAGTAAATAAAAATATTAAAATAGTATCTCTCGTACTATTATTTTTACTGATTGGTCAAGTTATAGCACACTTTACATTATAAATAATTATGTCACCAGCAATCGAATCATCAGTATTAGAACTCAAATCAGGACTTAAATTAGAATTTAAGGACGATGAAACTGTAAAAGTTTTAAGAGTTTCTACAACAGAATCAAAAGTACGAATTGAAACTAAATATAATTCATCTGAAGCATCATTTATTGCAGCAGATGGATTCAGAATATTAACAGATGAAGCTGATGTAATAGCTTTACCTTTTAATAGATTATCTATCGCATTCAAAGTAGAATCCGTAAAATCATTAACTTTTAACTATAAATAATCATGTCGAACAGTATGTTTTTTCTTCCTTGCATTTGTATCATCATTTGCTTTATTATTTCCGCTATTACTTATACCTATAATAAGGCCAAAGATAGGGCTGTTGATAAAGCTCTTAATGATGATATTCAAGATGGTTTTGTATGTTTGGGGGATGTTTATATTGATAAGTATTCTATTGAGTCTATTTATTTAGATGATAATGGACATCTTGTTGATATTAAAACAGACCGCAATCAATATTCTTATCGTTTTACAAGTGAAAGTTCATATCATAAATATCTTGATTATCTTGAAGATACTTGTAAAATTGATACAATGATTCATAATCAGTATTAATTTATGATATGGAAAATAATAGCAATAGTCTTGGGTTTTAGTAGGTCTAATAGGCTTTTGTAAATGTATTGACGGTGATGAATCAAAAACTCTCACTGGTATTATTTATATAATTATTTCATTAGCTTTCCTAACTGGTATTGCTATTGGAGTATAAACTGTTAATCATATGACTGCTAAACTAATTGTATCTGTTAAAGAAGTAAACGGTATCGCACAAGTCGTTTACTATTGTAAAGAACGTCGGCGTATTTATCGTAAATCGTTCGCTGATACTGTTCGAGAATTTCGTGATGCTTACAGAAAAGCTAATAAAAAATAAGTTGCAACTGGAGAGGGCTACGCAGCTGGGCTACGCCCAGCCGTTCCGCTCCCCGGTGGGAGAGGAGGTTGCACGCCCACTTGTCACGTTACTCACGAAACTATTATTATAACTCTTATTATTAATAATATCAAAACTATGTTATGTGAAATTATATCTGAAACAAAAGGTACTATTATTAATTTACCTATACAAGGTGATATTAATGTTAGTCGTGACGATTATATAGAAATCAATAATGTTCGATATGTAGTTCGTCGAAAAGAATATATTCTTAAAACTGAAACTGAGCCTACTGGAAGACAAGTTTATATTACTCGAATTGTTATTTATGTCATGTAAACTATGCCAAATTTAGAAGATTGTATTATTAGATTTGAAGATTCAAACCCAACATTAGTTCGTGTTGAAAATACTTCAAATAATATTGGTATTGGTGCAACACCAGTTCTACCATATAGTAAACCTGAACCTGAACAAGCGCGAGGGGCAGCATTATCTGCTATTAGACCTATGACTGTTGCAGAATATAATAGTATTCACGCAAATGATTATAAAACGGAAAAGAATACTGGTAGTATTATTCTTATTATGATTGTTGCAACAATATGTTTAATTAAAGTCATTAGAGCTGCGAAAAAATCAGATTAGCTAAATATGACTGCTGAACAAGAAAAAGATTTTAAGAAAAGAGGCATATATAATGATATTATTCTGATGACAAATCTGACGATGATATATTGTTATATTATGTTCTTTGCTCTTGAAGAAGTTGTTAATATCTTTGGTAAACTTTATCGACATTCAACCAAGTATTATTATAATATAGTTCGAGAAGTTCTCGATAGAATTAATTGTAATAATATTAATTGTTTCAAAACAAGTCAGCAAGATGCTGGTCAAATGGTTTTAGATGTTGTTAAAGAAATCGAAGATAGACTTGCTTTTGATGATAAACAATTGTATATCCTATTTGTTATTAATCAAAAGGCTTACGATAATATTCATAGGTTTGAACCTGAAGTTACAAGTATATTTAAGAAACAAATTGAATACATTTATCGTAAACTAATTGATTATTGTCCTGTAACATTGGATAAAGACAAAATGGCTATTGCAACTATTGTCATTAATCAAGTTATTAATAAAATTAAAGCTCGTGAGGAATCTGATGGTTCACTCACTATTATATATGATGATGCAAAATAAATTTCAAGATTTGTTTGGTCATACCATATATAATTATTATATTTGAATCATAAATAATAAACAAACAAACACAAGAATTATGTCTTACATTATCACTCGTGCTAACGAAAATAATAAAGTTGGTAAAATGGGAAAAGGTCGTAAAATCAGTCATGTTCAAACTATCGTAGTCGATGGTGATGAACGTAATAAATGTCGGCCTGTATATCGTGTAACGCTTATCCACAAAAATAATAAGTAACAAATTAATACAACAAGTTGTAAATACATTATCATAATAAAATATGTAATGAGTAGAAATCCTCGATAGGCAATCCAGTATTAAACTACTATTTTACAACTTGTTTTCTTGAACTATGGTGTAATGGTAACACATAAGATTTTGGTTCTTAGATTTCAGGTTCGAATCCTGATAGTTCAACTATTATAGATAATCATGGCAGAGATATAAATGCACCCAATGGATTGGTTGGTGATGCAGTAAGTCGAGGCTTAACTGTATTTTAGGCTGGTGCAAGTCCAGTTGGTTATCTATAATTACGCCGTGTTAGCTTTAATGGTAGAGCAGCTGACTTGTAATCAGCAGGTTGTAGGTTCGAATCCTACACACGGCTCACATTGGGATTGTTGTGTTCCAAATGTTGATGTTTTGAAATGGACATCTCGGAGTACTTCTGTTGTGATAATAGTGGTACTCTTTTTCATGTAAATTCTAATCTAATATATAATATTATGACTTTAATCACTCTACCTTCGGGAACTGTTTTAGCTAATGATTACACTCTTCCGATTATTGTTGTTAGTAAAGTTCTTATGGCTAATGATAACAATCCTCATGCTAAATTGTATCCGTATTATTTTACAATTATGTATGCTAACGGTGTTTCAATGCCTATTATAGCTAAAACATTAGCAGAAGCTGAACTTGATAGACAAATAGTTATTAAAGCTATTAATCCTACAAAAGATTCAAATGTGAATTAACTAATTGATTTAAGGCGAAATGGTGGAACTGGTAGACACGCCGGACTTAAAATCCTGTGACCAGTAATGGTCGTGCGGGTTCAACTCCCGCTTTCGCTACAAGTGTCCAAATGATGGACGCGAGTGTACCAAAACGAGTACACAACCTTACAGACAAAGCTGTCAAAAATCTGTAAGTTGAAAATGTGACAGTACTTATGGATACTCATAAGGCTAACGCTGGCGCCAAGCGGAATAATATTATGTGAGTTTCAACACGTTCGTTTAGTAATGATGTTGTTAATGCTAACGAGCAACGAACAAGAAACGAGAGTACTCCTCGTTCTTGTCTTTTTAATAATAACGAAACACGCGCGACAAGTGGGCGTGCAACCTCCTCTCCCACCGGGGAGCGGAGCGCTGGGCGAAGCCCAGCAGCGAAGCCGACTTAAATTGCTACTAAATTAACTCTTAATTAAATACAAATTAAAACTATCTAACATTATGGTATGAGTAAGCAACCTATTATACAAGTTCATAGTTGTAGAGCTTGTAAGTATTGTAAAAGTAAAACTTCGTATAAGTCACGAACTGAACGAAAGACTTATTATGAATGTGATAAGACTAAAACTATGATTACAGAAAGTGTATATCAAACAAATGATTGTTTAACTTTATTAGTCGTAAATAGTTTATGCCTAAACTCAATGTTAATCAGATAGACAAATATCTTAATCCGAAAGATAACGGGGATAAGAGAAGGTCTAAACCTAATAGAAATCTTCGAGAAGATAACAATCAAAATTATAATAAGAAGAATGATAAACGTAGGCCAACAAGTCGTAACCAGTAAAGGTAGATATGGTCGTGTTATTGATGTTGATAATTCATCCAATGAACTTAAAGTATTAGTTAAGATTGGTACTAAGAATTATTGGATATTAGAAAGTCAATTAACTCCTGCTACACATATAGTTAGGGTTAAAGTTGAATATGAAATAGATTATTGTGGTAAATCTATTACCGATAGTCTTGAAGTAGCCCTAAAACGTGATACTGTTCTTTACAATGATAATGTTAATTATTTAGTTCAGATTTGTAAAGATAAAGTAGAAAGACAATTAGAAATGGAAGTAAAAGTTAAACAAATTAAAATTTCATAAGTGTTATGACATTTGACTTAAAAGTTATTACTATTGAAACTAAACCTCGTGCTGGATATTTTATTCTTGACGAAGGTGAATTTTCTACTGTTAAAAAGGTTGTACCTCAACGTAGCGAAGTTTATCTCGATAATGGTAAAGTATTATCTATCGCTGATGCTTCTAAGAAAGTTGCAAAACTTATCGGTGAAGTTACTACTGAACAAGAGGATAAAGTTATTACAAAAAAAACTTATTCAATTATTCATAGTGATTTCAGTGGAATCATTCGCGGTTTGTATGATACAATTCCTTATGGAGATGGTGTTCCCGAAGAGGATAGAAAATATAAAACACTTCGTGATGCACTGTTCGCTGGTGTAAAAGTCAGATATGAAGGTGCATTTGAAACTATTCTTACTCGTACTGTTGTTGATGAAGTTGTTGAGATTTCAAGTCTTTCTGTTGTAGATAGGTATCAACTTTATTCTCGTGATGATAGAGTTGGTGTTGTTACGAAGTTTGACAAAGATTCTCATTGGTTCCAAATTAAACTTAATACCAGTGGTACTGTTGTTAAGTGCAAACGTGAAGATTTTACAAAACTTCATAATGACAATACTATACAGATGCTTCATACTTTATGTTCTCGTTGTGGTCGGTAAATGGATTTTAGTAAACTTAAAGGACTTGTTCCTGTAAAGAAAGCTAATATCAATAGAGATTCAACTAATCGAACAAGAAGTAAAACTTCAAATATGACACCTCATGCTATAAAGTGTGAGGTGTTTTTTTATGATAATAAGTTTTATGGAATTGTCGATAATGAACGTTATCCTATTGATATAACAGATGAGGATTATCAGAAAGCTACATTTGCATTTAGCACACCTGATAATGAACATTGGGATTGGTTTACGATTCGTCCTTTTAGTGCTGCTGAAGCTGATATTGAAAACTTGAAAAAGTATTGGCAACTTATTGTTCCTAAAATGAAGATTTGGATTACTCTTGAAAATGGAGTAGGAAAACTTGATATGGAACGTATTAATAATCGAAACGAAAAAGTTTTCAAAAGATTAAGTCCAAAATATTATGCTTCTCGACGCAATTAAAGAGTATTCGGTGGTCATGCCGGAATTACTTCAATATTTGAAGAAACGAGGATATGACCCCGGATACTTTTTTACAAAGTTAGACCTATCGCTACAATTCATAATAATATTCGAGTTTTTATTACAGAACTACGATATTGTTATGATTACAACCCCTAATGTTATGGGTGTTAGAGCTTATGTTAATCGAACTACTGACAAACAAGACGTGATATTTGTTTGTCCTACTCCTGAAACTTATAAAATAAGTAATAATCATTATGAAACCCTTATTAGTAAGGCATTTGAGTATATCCAAAACACTGCATTTTAGCCGATATGGACGCAGATAAATTGAAAGACCTTACAAGTGTTAAGGCGAACAAAAATAAGCCATCAGCGAGGCCAAACAGGCCGCCACGGACGATTATTCGCAACTATATCCGGGGCAACAGCAGGCTATCGACAAGCTGTCTGATTGGTATTTTAGTAATGAACTTGAATGTACACTTGAAGGTGTCGCGGGTAGTGGAAAAACTTTTATTCTTAGATATTTTCTTGAGAATATTGTTAATAAGTCTTATACTGTTACAGCTCCTACACACAAAGCTCTTCGAGTTCTTGAATCTCAAGTAGGTAGAAAAGGTATGACTTTGCATAGTTTGCATGGTCTTAAACCTAATATTGATTTACAGAATTTTGATATTGAGAATCCTCAATTTGACCCTCTTAATCCAAGCAAGATACAAAATTATAATCTTGTTGTGATTGATGAATGTTCTATGATTAATAAGGATTTATTTCAACTTAATCGAAATCGTGCTACTACTTATAATGTTAAGATTCTTTATGTTGGTGATCCTCTTCAGTTACCACCTGTAAATGAAGAAATATCTTTAACATTTGCTACTGTTAAGAATAAAGTTGTTCTTACTGATATTGTACGACAAGAAGAAGGTAATCCGCTTCTTGAATTATTTAGTCTTTTACGAGATGATATTAAAAATCAAACAAATACTTTTCTGAATTATATAGTTCGAAATAGGTCTAACATACAAGATGGAATTGGTTATGAAATTATTCCACGAGCTATGTTTAATCAAAGACTTATTGATGAATTTAATTCAGATACATTTCATAAGAATATAGACCATTTTAGAATTACTGCTTATACGAATAAAGCTGTTTCTGATTGGAATAGTATTGTTCGTAATAGTATAGTTGGTAAAGATGCTGATATAATTCATATTAATGATTTGGTATTATCTTATAATACCATTGTTGATGAGTTTAAGGAACCAATTATTCTAAATAGTGAAGACTATATTCTTGAAGATATTAGACCTTATATTAGTGATGAAGGTATTAAAACATTTGCTGTTAATCTTAAATCTATGTATGATGGTCATATAACTCAACCATTTCTTATCGTAGATACAAAAGATGCTTCGTTTCTTAAATATAAGGAAATTCTAACACATCTTTATAATAGAGCTGCTAATCATGTTCAACATGGTTGGTATGTTTATTATAAATTCAAGAATCGTTTTTTAACAAATCTTAAATTCAGTATTGAAACTATTCAAGGAACCAAGTGGATTAATAAAGACATAGATTATGGTTATTCTATGACTGTTCATAAAACACAAGGTTCTACTTTCGATAATGTAGCAATAGATTTGACAGATATTGTTTTCCAAAATACGAGATATGGTCGTAGAGAAAATGATATTGATATTCGTAATAAACTTATGTATGTAGCTCTATCTCGTGCTCGCAAAAGTGTTATTATGAAGTATTAAACATAATCTTATTAATCAGACTGTTTCATCTGATATTTTTAATAGTATTAATATTATGTGTAATGCTTGTGAAAGATGTTATTTATCTATTGCTAATCGACGGATACCCGGTGGAGCGGGTTGCACGCCCACTTTGAGGCGTACTGTTATGTTTGTTGGTGATACACCAACTATTACAGATTATAAAACTCAAACTATATTTAATGGTCGTTCAACTAAAATAGTTAGTCAATTCATTAATGATTATAAACTAACGGCTTGGACTATTAAATCAACTCTTATTCAGTGTGTTTGTGCTGAACCAACTGAACATTATGCTGAAACTTGTTATCCAAATTTTATAGCAACTATTAGGAAGTATAAACCTACTATTATTGTTGCTGTTGGACAATTTGTTTATCAGTTCCTTAAAGAAGAAAAATATAAGTATGGCATCAGTTGTTAATAAACCAGTTAGGTTTAATGATGCTATACTAATTCCTATATATTCACCATCCTATATTATGCGTAACAAATGTTATTCAGAATATGTTAAATCTTTTAATCTAATTAGTGACATATTTGCTGAATTATGTAAAGAATATCGTTATTACAGATAAAGTAGTGTTATTATGAATAATGCTTATGAATATGATGTAGAGATATATCCTAATCTATTTGAAGTTACTTTTATACCTAAAACAGCAGACCAAAAACTTATCGACGTTTATAAAGCTGTTGATATAAGATGTCTTGCTATTAAAAATGGTAAAGAAGGTAATCTTGAAGAACTGAAAGAAGCAAAGGCTAAATTGTTATTAGCAATAGGTGCTAAACAATTTGTTATTTGGATTGATTATACTACTGGTAAGTGGAGGAATGATGGGCCACTTATTATGGATTTCTTTATTCAACATAAAATTCTTACTGGTTATAACAGTAATAATTATGATAAAATTATGTTGGATATTTTTATTAATAATTATAAATATCTTGATGTAAAAGGTTTTAATAAGAAAGAAGGTAAACATATTACACAAATTCTATATGACCATAGTTGCGCTTGTGTAGATTTTGGTAAAGGATATAGTCGTTTACTTAATTTTAAGAAATATTACAAACGTCCTTTTACTGATTATGATATTCAAAAGATTTTATATCTTGATAAGACTTATACCAGTCTTAAACAAGTTGCTATTTGCTTAAAATGGTATCGTATTCAGAATCTACCGATTGCTTATAATTGTAGAATTAGAGAAGAAGATATTTATGATATTTGTGACTATAATGTAAATGATGTTCTTATTACATTAGAACTTGAACGTAGTCAAAAGGCTGAAATTGAACTACGAGAAGATATATCTGAAGAGTTTGGAATTGATGTCCGCAATATGTCAAGAAGTTCTATTGGTAAAGCTATTACTACATCTCTTTATGAGAAGTTTAGCGGTATTGATAGAAAAGATTTTATGGATACTAAGACTGATAGATGGAAAATTAAAGTTTCCAGTATATTAAGTCCTAAACTTAAATTTCAAACTAAAATTCTTAACGATTTACTTCGTACTGTTGCACAATCTACTATCGTTGTAGGTAGTACAAAAGATGAAGATAAATTTAAGCACGAATTTCAATTTGGTGATGCGGTATATACTATGGCTTTAGGTGGTTTGCATAGTCAAGATAAACCGGGATTGCTAATTGCTTCTGAAATTGGTGCTTGTATTCGAGATGCTGATGTTGCTTCATTTTACCCAAATGGTATTCTTTCTTATGATGTTTATCCTGAACATCTTGAAAGAAATCCTTTTAGAGCTACTGTTGGATATACAAAAGACACTCGTGTTGAAGCAAAACATGCTGCAAGTAAAGAACTAAAAGAATATAAAAAACTACTTAATGAAATAAATACTTTTAAGAATAATCATGCTAATCAATCTATTATAGATGATTTACAGGCAAAAGCTGATGCTCTTATGCAGTCAAGTAAACGTCATAAGATTAAAGCTGAAGGTCTTAAAATTGCTATTAATAGAATGTATGGTGCATTTAGAGATATAAATGATTATCTTTATGACCCTAAATGTACTTATAAAGTTACTATAAATCTGCAACTTTGTCTTTTGATGCTTATTGAAGCACTGGAACTCAAAGGTATTAAAGTTATATCTGCTAATACTGATGGTATTGTTTGTATCATTAAACCTGAACAAGAAGCTGATTATAAAGCTTGTTGTGATTGGTGGCAAGAATATAACAATTTTGAACTTGAATTTACTAATTATGAAAAGTATCTTCGTAATGATGTAAATAATTATATTGCTGTTAAAGAAGGTTTTCAAGATGCTTATGATAAATTGATTGATAAAACACCGGAAGCAATAGCTGAACTTGAAGATATTTATATTAAACGTAAAGGTCTTTTTATTGAAACTATTGCTTTTAATAAAGGTTATGCTTATCCAGTTGTTCCAAAAGCTCTTAACCTATTTCTTTTATATAATGTTCCTTATGCTGATACAATAGAAAATCATATTCATAGTAGTAAAGAAGCTATTTATGATTATTGTATTAGTCAAAAGACTGATGCTAAATTCAATATTATATATCGTAGTATTGTAAACGGTAAACTTCATGATGAAGAACTTCAAAAATCTAATCGTTTCTATATTGCTGATGTATCATATTGTAGTGGAACTATTATAAAAATTGATAAAAATAAACCAAGTAAAATTAATCGAATTGTAGCTAAATGTAGTGTTCGTCCTTTTAATGATTATGTTGAGGAAGATGATTATCATATAGATTTTAGTTATTATAAAAAAGAATGTGCTAAGATTCTATATGGTAAAAATAAGAAAACTGCTGGTATGGTTGCGGTTCAAGGTGATTTGTTTGGTACTATGTCTAATAATAAACATTTAGAGCCTATTGAAAGCCCTGAAGAAGATGGTTTGTTTGAAGTTGATTTTGAAGATGACAATGTATCGTTTATTAATCCTGCTAATGACATTCCTATTAACAATACTATCTGGGGTATGTATGGTTTTTCAAGTGAGGAAGAATATAAACGTGCAATAGAAAACGGAGATGATTTACCTTTTTAATAAAATACTAATATGAATGGTGACCTTGTATATCATGAAGTTGACGGTCTTGCAATAGCTGATATTAAACCAGTTAATGCTAAAAATCGTAGAATTGGTTTGCGTGTAGCTAAGTTTACAAGAGAGGGGAAGTATATAACTACTTATGCTTCTACTAAAGACGCTGCTAATGCTCTAACTATTGAGCTAAAAAAAACAAATCCTAAACACGCTTATTACGCTATTGTTAAGGCTTGTACTCCTAAAGGTAATTCTAAAACTGCTTATGGTTATCAATGGAGATACATTAGTAATGATGGTAGTATAGTAAAGCGTGATTGTGATTAATGTGTTATGCACGAATTTGATGATATTTGTTATGGTAAAACAGTAGAGGAATTACAAAAGGAAATGGTCTTTCAAATGCACTTTGGTAATTGTGAAATGCTAACACAATATATTATGGATTGTATTGAAAGACTTAAACGTGAAAATGTTCCTACTGTTTATTGGAGATATTAGAGTATGACAAAAGACGAAAGACAAGAAATATCTTGTAATAAATGGCGTGATGCCAAAGGTCGAGGTACTCTAAATCTTATAATGAGATTTGGAAAAACACGAGTAGCAGCTATGATTGTTGGTAAACTGGTTAAAGCTAATCCTAATCGAACAATTATGGCTATCGCTCCAAATGCTGTAACTACTAAAAATCTTGCTGATAATCTTACTGAATTTTGTCCGAAAGAACAATGGATTGATATAATGAGTAGTAATACTCTTATTAATCATGTAAATAAACTTAAAATAGAACGAAAACTTCCTATTAAAGTTGATTTACTAATTCTTGATGAAGTTCATAAGTTATTACAAGGTGAAACTCTTATAGCTATTAAGAATATAGAATATAAATTTATTCTATGTCTTACTGGTTCTACATTAAATAAAAATCAATTATCTATTCTTAATGAATTAGGTGCTCCAGTAATTGATAAGATTACTGAGGTTGAAGCTGTATCACAAGGTTGGATTTCAAATAGTACAGAATATAATTTAGCTATTGAACTTGATGAACATGACAAAATTAGATATGCTAAATATTCTGATATGATTTCTGAAACTCTTGAAACGTTTGGTGGATTACATAAAGTGATTAATCAAGAGTTTCGTAATAAAGTTTTTGACAGTGATTTTGCATTAGTTCTTGCATCTTTTACTGGTTATAATTATAAAGATAGAAATGGCAGTAGTACTTTTATTAAACCTACTGTTATTCGTAATATGTTAGCTTCATTAATGGGTTGGACTCGTGATATGCCACTCGATAATGATTATAATAAACGAATTAATAATCTTTGGAATCCCGATAATATTTACGAACGTGCTAAAAAGTTTAAGGACTTTGTTAGACAACGTAATGATATTTTAATTCATAACAGACCTAAAATTAATGCTGTTATTGAAATTCTTAAAACTAATAGTGTTCCTACTATCTGTTTTAATGAATCAATAGCTATGGTTACTGATTTAGCTGATTATTTCAGTAAAGATGGTATTCCTTTTCATAGTGCTATTGAAAGTAGATATGTAATTAATCCTGAAACTGGCGTTCCATATACTTATAAGAATGGTGAACCTAAACGATTAGGTAAAACTTCTCTTAAAAAGTTAGCTATTGAAGGGATTAAGAATGGTACTTATAAATATTTATTTACTGCACAAAGTCTTAATGAGGGTTTAACGATAGAAAATATCGAACAAGTCATAACGACTGGTGGTAGTTGTAATTCTAATACTCATGGGCAACGTGTCGCACGAGGTAAGACTTATAATTATATGAATCCTAATAAGAATTGTGTTATTATTAATCTTTATATTGATGATTTCAAAATTGGTGATAAAGATGTTAGGTCAAGGGACAAACAAAAGTTAATCCAGCGTCAGCAAGATTCCGAGAATGTTTCGGTATGGGTTAATGATATTAGTGAAATTTTCGGTTAATTTCTTGCTATTTTCTTTGGTGGTACAATTATAATTACTATATTTGCGTATGGATAAACCACAAATGAAGCCAGTCGAAAAGACTGATGAAGATGTGAGTGGTGCTCTTGTTAATACAAGAAATAAAAATGGAAGTGTTGCGTTAGCTGTTAATCAAATTAATTCATTTGAACAAGCTGAAGCATTAGCAGATTGGATTGCTCAAAGTCCTGTTTAATAAGGGTTTTAAGGAGCAAGTTCAGAAAGAAGATGGAACAAGTGAACTTGTAGTTAATAAGAGTGCGATTGTTACATGTTTGCTGTTAGGTAATGAACTCGGTTTTACTCCTATGGTAAGTGTTACATTTGGTAAGACACTTGATAGGGAAGCAGCAATCAAAGTTGAACGTGGGCGGTCTATGGGACTTAATCCTATGGCTGCTATGCAAAACATTTACGTTTTTAGTACTTCTCAAGCAGAGATAGTATATACTGGTATTCATGTTGTTAATAAAGTCCTTACGGATGCCGGTATTAAACGTAAGATTCTTGAAGATGGAACTAAACCTTTTTACATATATAGATATTGTAAAAAGGAACTTGCAAATGAACTTGTTGATTATAACAAAGAAACGAAAGATGATTTTGTTGTAATTAATGATGGTCATACTGCTGATTATATTGATAAACAAGTACAAGAAGGTAAGATTCCAATTATTAGGTATGCTACTCGTCGAGCTCTTGTAGAACTTACTCGTGGTGATGAGAGTATTGCAATACCTTATACTTTACAACAAGCTATTGATGCAGGTTTGTACGTTGGTACTAAATCTGACGGTACTGAAAGTAAAGGTAAAGCTAATTGGAATGCCCATCCGGAAACTCATCTTATTAAAATGTCTATCATGCTTGGTGGTAGAATTATTGCAAGTGATAAGTTAAATGGAATTTACGTTGATAGTGAATTACATCAAGCTGTATCTATTGCAAATCATCAAGCTGAAGATACTGAATTTGAAGAAGTTCCTGTTACAGAATAAAGTAATGCAAATCTATCATTAATCTATCATTCATAAAATATTCATAAATTAAAACAAATTACAATTATGAAAAAGTCTGTTTTTTCTGCTGCTAAACTTGCTGGTCTGACCGCTGTAAACCGTGGTACAAAGTCGTCGAATGATATTCGTCCGGCAATTACTACTGCTCGTGGTATGAATAAGTTTACGATGAATGCTTCGGCTTCTGCACTTATCGGTTGTGGTCATGGCGACCGTGTTGTTATGTTTGCTATGCCTAATGCTGATTCGATTAATGAGCGTTTCTTTATTGCTCTTTCGGCAGGTAACGAGGGTTGCAAACTTGCAAGTGCTGGTAACACGAAAGGTACTGGTCGTCCTCAGTCGTTTAATTACGCTGGTGTTTGGTCGCAGATGCTTATGCAGGATAAGGATGCTGCTCCCGTAGGTGAGCGTGTTCTTGCTGATAAGGGTCTTATGGAAGAGGTTGAAACTCAGAAAGGCCGTGACGGTAAGATGTGTACTGCTGTTCTTGCTACCAAGCGAGTTGAGTATGGTGTTGAGGAAGTTAAGGACGAGAATGGTGACTTTATTCCTGTTGAGGTTGGTGATACTATCTATGAGAAAGTCTATGTGCTTGTAGACCCGAAAGAGGTAACGCTGGAGGACGAGAAGCAGGAAGAGGAAACCGTAGCTCCTGCCGAGCCGGAAGCCGAGTTGTAATTGTTAATACCTAAAAGTATTTAACAAATCTATCATTTGCTATCATTATAAAAAGAGGAGTTATTGAATAAGTAGCTCCTCTTTTTAGTCTAATAACTTAGTACTTTAATTATTATTATGGCAGACACAAGTAAATCGAAAGTTAGTTCGACAACATTAATGTTTGAAGAAGAGGTTGTTGAACGGAGATTAGCTTTTAAGCCCGACCCTGAACTTGGTAATCTTTGTATGGGTATGATTAACGATGTTCGTATTGATATTCGTGAAGTACCTCTGCTGGATGATAAAGGTGTCGAAAGTACATGGGAATATGCTGGTTGTAAATTCCCCGTACTTGTTATCGAATTTAAGCAGTGTAAAACTGACGCAAATCCGAAAGACCGTTATTATACATTTACTGCTAAGCCGGTTACTACTCTTAATAAGAAAGGCGAACCTGTTGAAGAAAAGACTGTTATTAACATTATTCAGCAGGTATATGGACAGCTTCGCCATATCGCAAATCAGTTAAGGGTCTTAAAGGTTATCCGGTTAATGCTGGTAAGTGTCCGGGACTCGATTATGCTGCTCCTGCAAAGGTTCGTTGTGAACAATATCTTGCTTTCTTTGAATATTTCAAACATCTCCTCGTTGGTGATGATGAGAAAAATCCTATTTATAAGAATGTGAAACTGTTTATGAAACTTGTTGCAGATTATAACACGCATAAGTTCTTAGCTTTTCCTTCGTTTGTTAATCGTGGATTTGTTGAACGTGTTATTCCCGGTCAAAGTCCGTCGATTGAATTTGAAGCTGGTGAAACAATTCATCTTGCAAAAGATGATGCTCCTAAGAATCGTGAAGCTGCCGCAGGTGCTCCTGCTCCCGCTCCCGGTGCTACTGTTGTTTCGTCGGATATTCAGAACATTCTTGATAGATACTCGAAGTAGTATTTATCATATTACTAAAACAGGAACTTGTAAAGGAGGTAATGGAGATAAAACTCTATTATCTCCTTCTTTTTTGGGTAATGCTAAAATTAGACTTGTTGTTATACCGTATTTTTGGCCGATTTCCTTTGATTTGGCGGACTGTATTTAACAGACGTATATCTGTATAGGTCAGGTAAATACACGCGGTCAGAAGCGTCACGAGTGGGCGTCCAACCCACTCCCCCACCGGGTAGCGGAGCGCTGGGCGAAGCCCAGCAGCGAAGCCCAACAAGTTACACTACTGATTACATGAGAGATTTCATACTTAATACACTTGACCAAGTTACAATATTTAGTAAATATTTTGGTATTCCCGAAGATGTAATCCGATTTAACATTAGTAGTCCTAATGATAGAATACGAAATCCTTTAAGAAATGATAAACATCCTTCATTATCTTTTAATATTATGGTGATAAACTGATATGTAGAGATTTTGGTGATGGTAGATTTAGAGGTGATATATTTGAAGTTGTAGGTTATATTATTAATAAGAATTGTAAAACGAGTGAAGGTTTTGTGTATATATGTAATGACATAATCCTTCGTTGTTCTGATAAGATTGTTACTAATATTGAATTTAATCGAACTGAACAAGAACATATTAAGAATCAAAATCTTGAAATTACTTTTGATGTTCGTAAACCAAATAAGTTAGATTATATTTATTGGGAACAATATGGTATTAAGAAAAGTAATTTAAATACAAAAGTATTTATTGTTGATAGATATAGACTTAATGAGTGGCAGACACCTTATCGTTATAGTGGTACTGACCCTTGTTACGTTTATAATGTTAATCCAAACAAGTATAAACTTTATTTTCCAAAAAGACTTAAAAGTCAAACTAAGTTTATTACTAATAATCGTTGTCCTATTGAGTGTTTACATCAACTTAAACCAACGAATTATATTGCTCTTATAAAAGGTTACAAAGATAAAATACTTTTTGAACAGATTTGTGATGAGAAAGGTATTAATGATATTTTATTTATACCTGCTGCTTCTGAAACTATCGTATTACCTACTGACATCTACAAGTTATTGGTGTCGTACTCTTTAAGCGGAAAGTTATTTACTATTTTCGATACTGATGCTGCTGGAATTAATGCAGCTCATCTACTGCAAGGTAGATATAATACTATTCCAATTTATTTTACAAATAATTATAAATCTAAAGACCCATCTGATATGGTTAAAGATTATGGTTATCGTAAAGTATTCCAACATTTTGATAATGTTCTAAAGATTTATTATGGAGATTAAAATCAAAAACTATCTTATCAATACTCTTGATAATGGTAATAAGATTTATCTTTGTCCTATGGATGAAGAAAGTTATACGAGATTAATGAATGATTTTTCTCGTTTATCTGACCAATCAAGTATTAACCGATTTGTGGATAAATATGGTTTCAAACATACACAAATTATTCTTGATGGTGATACTTATATTAGCGCTAATGATAAAGAAACATTAGAAGCTATCAATCCTATTCTTTCGCGTATTCTCCCACATCCTAAAACTATTAAGAATCCTCTTAATAATAAAATTGAAAGGTCGTATAAATGTTTTTGTGCTAAGCCACTTAATCTTACAGATATGACTGAACATAAGACCCCTCTTGAAAGTTGGAATTGTCTTATGATTCGTATTGGAGAACCGCAATACGCTATTGTTGTTGAAGAAAAAGTTAAAAAATAAGATATGATTCCTAATGAAGTTCTATATAAACGAGATTTAACTGGCGGTTTAGTTCGTTGGTGGGGTCGAGTTGAAAAAGTTACTAATTCTGACGGTACAGTATCTCTACGATTAGCTTATTATTATGGTAAAGTAAATGGTGCTGAAACATCATCTTATTCTCCTGTAATTAAAGCTAAGAGTAAGAAAAACTGATAGAGAACAAGCTGAATTTGAACTTAAAAGTGTTTATGAAAGACATAAGAAACAAGGTTATAAAAGTCTTTCTGATTTAGGTATTAGTCCTTTAGATTATCTTACTAATGCAGATGATTTATTTGCAGAAATAGATAAGAAATTACCTAAATATAATACTGATGCAAATAATTGTGTTAAACCTATGAAAGCACAAAAGTTTGCTATTGGTAAGTTCGAATATCCTTGTATTGCTCAACCTAAAATCAATGGTGTTCGAGCAGTTGTTATGCTTGAAGAATTTACACCTACTGATTTATTCAGTCTTGAAGGTTTTGTTCGTGATGATAAACATTATCATACTGTAATTAAAACTAAAGAAGGTCTTACTTATCGTATTTGGCATATTGAGCAACTATTTAATGATTTTTATAATAGTTTTCCTGAATATGCTAATATGGTATTTGATGGTGAGATTTATATTCGTGGTGAGAAAGTGACAACTATTGGTGGAGCTGCTCGTAATCCTAAGACCCTCTATCATGAGAAACTTCAGTTTGTTAATTTTGATTTAAGTATTCCCGATTTAACTAATAGAGAACGTGACAAATTACGATTTAGTGTTTGGGAAGAATATCGTAGTAAGAAGAGTAGTGTATCTCATAACGTAATGGCTGGTAGAATTTGGGAAAATTTAACTCCCGAAGGTCATGGAATGTGGGATAAATTTAATCTTATTATTCTTAATAGTGATACTATTTATGATGATAATCAAGCGTTAGCTTATATGCAAAAATGTATTGATTGTGGCTTTGAAGGAGCCATAATTAGAGATTTGCATACTGAATATAAATTTGGTTCTCGTCCTGCTACAATGATGAAACTTAAAAAGTTCGACGATGCTGAATTTGAATGTATTGGTGTTGAACACACTGGAAATCCTGATGATAAAGTAGGATTTAATGTTAGATTAGTTCTCAAGAATGATATTAATGATTTGGTATTTAGTTGTACTTTAACTGGTACTGTTAATGAACGATTAGATATTCTTAATAATCCACCTATCGGAAAGTCTGTAACTGTTAAGTTCTATGAAAGAACTAAAAATGGTTTACCTTTCCATGCAAATGTTGTTGGAATTAGAGATTATGAAAAGTGATGAAAAGTGTTGGAACTATCACTGAAATACTTGATTTATTCTATAATAGAGTAGATGATATAAGTATTCATACAAAACATACCGTTGCAATGGTAAATACGGTTATGAATTAAAAGATGGTATTCTTTATTGTAGAGGTAAACAAATTGGTGTTTGTAATAAATTCGTACCGTTTGTTATAATACTACATGATATTGAAGATTATCTTTATAGACCACTTGTTAAACTTAAAAATCAAAAGATTCGAGGTAAAATTAATGTAGATATTTATAATATTTGTAGGGAAAATACTAATATTATATATAATGATATTCATTCTATTCTTTTGGCTCTTTGGTATGGTGTAAATCAAAATCTTAATGTTACAAGACATATTCTTAAAAAGATGTTACTAATCAAAAATTTGCTGATGTTCGAACTCATCAGATAAAATATAATAATGCTCGTAAAGGTTGGCGTTCTGCATTAAAAGATATTTTAAGTATTTGTAAAGAATATGGTCTTGATGCAGATACAATCATTAATCGAACACAATCTTTTAATTTTACTTATGTTGAATATAGAGGTTTTGCAAAAAATTATACAAGACTATCTTCTATATTCAATCTTAAAGATAATATTCGTATTACTTTAAGTCCTAAAGAAAATCTTATTATTAGTGGTAAAATCCTTTATTGGCAAACTATTCGTTCCAAAAAGGTTAATATTGCTTATTGTAAGAATTATGCTGAATTTAAGAAACTTTGGAATAATACAATTACTCGAAAGCGACTTAAATGTTATTAGAGAATTAAATTCAATGAATATCTTGATAATCAGAAATCTATTGAAGAAGCAAAAGCTAAGAAATATCGAGAAGAGCTTGAAGTTCTAATTCAAGAATTTAGAGATTATAAAATTAGCAGTATTCCTTATCAATGGCGACGGTATGGTACTTATGCCGTAATGCGTTATGAATCAACTAATGGAGTTGTTAGACTATGGAATAATGCAGTTATTAAATTAAAAGATTTCACTGATTTTGCTCATTTCTTTGCTACTTGTGTACAAAATAATATTCAATTAAATCGTAAAACTTGTTACAATTATAAAATTCAATTTGGTGGGTACTATATTTGGGAAGTTCAAGCTAATGATTTATGGAATGCTATGTGGGGTGGTCAGTGTGTTACTATTATGGATGTTATAAGTATCTGTAATAGAATAGGAATTAGTCTTGAAGAATGTAAAGTAACTCGTAAACAATTATTATCGCAATTCGAGAAGCGACAGGAGGTGTAACTTGTGTGGCTCCGCCTGCTGGGCTTCGCCCAGCGGCTCCGCTCCCCGGTGGGAGAGGAGGTTGCACGCCCACTTGTCGCGTCTGAACTAATACAATTAAAGCTATGAATGTTATAGAACCTACAATCGAATTTTGTGATTACCGAGGTCTTAGAAAGATTGAATTAATCGGTAAAGTTTGTACTAAACAAGAAGATAGTATCAAATCTGATTCAGCTGAAACTTTTTGTAGAAATAGACTTATTGATGGTCATACTGCTATATTTGAACATGAATATGTTTATTTTAATGTTGTTTCAATTCCGAATCGTATTGTTCGAGAATTTGTTAAATTAAGTCCTTATATTCGTTGGTCTTATCTTGGTAATTATATTGGTTTTTCATATCGAGTATTTCTTGATATTATGAGTAATAGTCGTAAAATGAAAGCCATTTATAACGATATTTATCATCCAAGCGAAGTTAATGATTTGTTTTATAATATGCTTCTTTTAAGTAAAGAGTTTTCTCATTTACTGTTTGATGATAAAGATATTACTGCTAAACTTGAATATGGTATTGATGCAAGTCTTCGAATTGCTTCGGATGCTGAAATACTTGCAACGTGCGCCGGAGATTTATAATGTTACTTATAAAATTACAACCGACAGAGGTGTTACTCATGAAGCCGTTCGTCATCGTGAGATGAGTTTTATGCAAGAAAGTACTCGTTGGTGTAATTATGCTAAAGGTAGACTTGGTTATAAATATGGTAGAAATATTAGTGTAATTGAACCACCGTTTAAGAATGAAGATTCATTAGAAAAATTCTATGATGCTGTTGCTGGTAATGAAGCTGTATATCAAGAATTAACTAATGATGGTGAACCTGCTCAATTAGCTCGTTCGGTTCTTCCTACTGCTACTAAATCAGATATTTATGTATCTGGTACTCTCGATATGTGGATTGGTGAACATCTTGAAACTGTTTATCCTAAACTTACTATCGTTGAGAATAAAGGTTTCCTTCCTCTTCGTAATCATAAAGCTGCACATCCTCAAATGATTGAAATTGCTAAAATGATTGCAGAAGATATTGCTGTTAGATTCCCTAATGAAACAGGTCGTATTATTAATTATTTTGAATAAACTACTATGGTTAATAATAATTATATATCTCGTTCGAAATTTCAAGAAATATTTGCTAAAGCTCTTAGTAAATGTAATGTTCCACAAGATGAACAAGACAAGTTTTGAAGAAGGTAGTACTCTTCAGTTAAGAAATCTTGGTATTTGTATTGCTATTACAAATATTATAGATAATATTGTAAAAGAGGAACTTCCTGATTATGATGGTTGTGTTTCTGGTGAAACATTTAATACTATTTATGAGTATAACAAAAAGTATATGTATGAACGAGAGCAGGAGCGAAAGCGAGAAGAAAACGCTTAAAGAACTTCTTATTGAAATTAATAATCGTCACGGTATGACAGATGGTAATTCATATGTTGCTCGTGAAATGGTTAGAATTTATAATAAGTTATTCAAACGTAGTATTATTTTAGCAGTTAAGAAAGAAGCTGCTTTAAGAGTATTACATGGTCAAGAAGGTAGACAAAATGTATTTGCTAACTTTCCAGAAGAAATAATTAATTAAGATTATATGACTGGTAAATTAATTTTAATTAGTGGTAGAAAAGTACAGGTAAAACTTATGTTACCGAATACCTCGAAGGTATGCTCGCTGGTAAAGTTGAGATATATCCTATGGCTACAATGCTTAAACGTATTGTAGCTGCTGTTACAAATTGTAGTGTATCTCAATTAGATTCTCATTATTTTAAGTTATCTAAATCTCCGTATATTGTTAATCGTTACGGTATTGATGAACAACTGACATATCGTAAGTGTTTACTTCATTTTGGTAAACTATTAAGATTTGATAATGACAGAGTGTTTATTGATGATGTTATAAATAGAATCAGAACTACTCCTTGTGATTATTTTATTATTCCTGATATTCGAGAACAATTTTAATTGAATTGTATTAAAGATTGCTCGTCAGAATGAAATTGAATTAACTACAATTCGTGTTCTCCGTAATACTAAAATGGATGATACATCCGGTGATAAAACTGAGTGTGATTTAGAGAATTATACTGGTTGGGATTTTCATCTTGATAATACTGCTGATGGATATGATAGTATTCATAAACAATTAATTTATATCTGTAAAGAGAAAGGTTATAATGTTAAAAAAGGTTATGTTGAACAAAAAAAAATTATTTTGACAATTTATGAGTAATTTATTTGGTATTGCGCAAAAATATGATTATCTTGTTTCGCAGATAGAAGAGAATGACGGCGAGATAACGGAAGAAATTGCAGAAGAATTAGCTATTGCTGAAAGTGAACTTGAAGATAAACTTCGTGCTTATCGACAAATAATTGATGCTCAAAAAGCTAATATTGCTTATAATAAAGATGAAATTAAAAGACTTCGTGATAGGAATACAAGTTTTGATAAAATAGCTGGTAGACTTAAATCTTCAGTTGTTGATGCTTTACATATATTTGGTCAAGTTGGTAAATCTGGTAATTATAGTCTTAAATTTCCTGATTTTACTGTTTATACAAAAGAGTCGGAAAGTGTTTCAATTAATGAAAATGCCTTAGACCCTATTATTACTTCATTACTTCATATAACAGAAGCACCTCTTCCACCGGAAGATAATATCTTCGTTGAGAAACATAAAGAAGAATTAGATAAGATTGCTTCTATTAGTATTACAGTTGATGTTCCTATTAGTTTAGCAAAAGAGGTAGGTAAGTATATTCATGATAAATTAGGTAATGATTATATTTATATTGTTAAATTTGATAAGAAAGCTATTAAGGAGCTTGATAATTGGGCTAAGGCATCCAATGAATCTGACGAAGATATTGCTCGTGCTGAACGAATAGCTCATGTCATGGATAAAATTGATATGGAAATTGTTACGTCTGAAACTGCTATATATAAGTAGTCTATCATTAAACAAATTAAAATTAATTAAGCTATGAGTAAAAAGTATTTGATTACAAAAGTAATCGCTGGTGAGAAACAAGGTTTTCTTAAAAATGTAACCAAAGATGGTGGAGAGTGGATTAATGACCATGAAGCTCTTACATTTTTGAATCTTAAAGATGCTGAAAATGAGAAAGAACTTCTGTTTAGCAAACTTGGTGCTGAACATAAGGATATTTCTCATATTCGTATTATTGAATTGTAATATAAACTAACTAATTTAATTATGGCTGCGAATATTGAATTTAATTCTAATAGAAATACTTATTCATTCTATTCGTTGAAAGATGTTCCTTGGCATGGTCTTGGAACTGTCGTTGAAGAAGCTAAAACTCCAGACGAAATCATTCGTATTGCTAATATGGATTATGAAGTAGCTTTAGCTCCGATGCTTGCAAGTTTTATTCCTGCTGAAGCTAAACATATAGTAAAAGAAGATAATCACTATGCTTGTCATATGTCCAATGGTGATGTTGTCATTATTCCGGAAAAGGGTGCTCGCGTAAGTGATGTATATGCTACATATCGTAAAGATAATTATAAAATTCTTGGTACTGTTGGTAGTAGGTATGAACCTGTTCAGAATACAGAAGCTATGGATTTTATATATCAAGTTTGTAAAAGTCAAATGGTAATTAATCCAAAAAATGTTATCATTCAGACTGCTGGTGTTTTAGGTATCGGTGAACGAATCTTTGTTACTGCTAAACTTCCTACTTATGAGATTGCAAAAGATGAAATGGAAAAATATATCCTTTTCACTACAAGTCATGATGGAAGTGGTAGTATTCAGGCTTGTTTCACTGATATTCGTGTTGTATGTAACAATACGTTAAATGCTGCTTTGAATCATTGTAAGAATATGGTTCGATTTAAGCATACTAAAAATGTTAAAGCTAATTTAGCAATAGGTGCTCAAATGATGCGTGACACTCTTAAATATTCTGAACAAGCTAAACTGATTCTTGAAGCTGCTGAAAATATTAAGATTAATGATGATGTGATGATTGATTATATCACGGATTTAATTTGTGACGCTAATCAGAAAGAATTTATTGCTAAATGTGGTGGTATAAATAAGATTCCTTATGAGAATGATGTTATTTCTACTCGTAAGAAGAATCAATTACATGCTATGATTAATTATATTGAACGTGGCCCCGGACAAGATAGTCATCGCGGTACAATGCTTTGGCTTTATAACGGTGTTACTTCATATATTAATAACGGAATTGAATATAAAGATAATCTCAATAAATTTGATTCTATTACGCAGGGTAATTCTTTCAAACTCGGTCAGACAGCCTTTAATAAATTAGTTCAACGTTTAAGTGCCTAAATGATTACAGAAGTAGTTATATATTCTGATGGTACTGTAAATAGCTTCGATTCTGATAATTGTCAAATTCCAAGTGCTTCTGGTAGTTGGGAAATTATTCCTTTGCTTGCAAGTTGGGCTTTAGCTCAATATCCAAGTCAATTACCTGAGGAATGTAGAATGACTAATGCCAAATGTTTTATTGGTGTTAGGAAAAAGGGAGGTGACGATAGGATGCCAATTCCTATACGTCATCTCCTTAAAATGGCAAAATATATTGGAGAAGAAGGGTATAATATTCGTACCGCAGATGTAAGTGAAATCCCACAATCTGAAGAATAAGATAGCATGAAAGAAAGTCTTATAGGATTGTATGTCGATAACGCGGAAGTTCCAGAGTATAAAAGTGCTGGAGCTTCCGGTTTCGATTTACGAGCCATGTTTAATCCTAATATACCTTCTCTTAATCCTGAGAATGTTGGTAGAATAGGTCTTGGAGATAAGTATATTACATCATACTTATATGATACTCAATATGCTGGTCTTGAATGGGTTATTGATTTTAATACGCTTCATAAATCTATTCGTCATGCAATAAGTCAACCAGTTGAAGGAAATACTCTTCTGGAATATATGGTTATAAATAATATTGACGCAGTTAATATCATTCTCCCATATAAAACTGTTAAATTTGAAACTAATATTTATACTGAAATACCTGAAGAAGATGAGATGCAAATTCGTCCTCGTAGTGGTATTTCAAGTACTACTTTATTAGATGTTAAATTTGGTACTGTGGACAATGACTGGCGTGGTAACAGTGGAATCATAGTACAAAATCCTACACCTTTTAGTTATATTATTATTCCTAATAGTAGACTTGCACAAGGTGTAATTGTTGAAAAGAAACGTGCAGTATTTGATATTAAATCTTCTAAAGATGAATTAAGCAAAACTGAACGTGGTGAAAATGGTTTTGGTAAAAGTGGTCTAATGTAATAAATCAAAATAAGATGTTTAATGAATCAGATATTTTACAAGATGAGCGTTATTATATCGGTGTTAAACTGATTAAAGCTCGTCCAGCTTATAGGATTAATGGTAATGAAATAGTTTATGACTTGAATCATGCTCGTAATCCTAACGATGCTATTGAAGAAGGTTATGAAGTTATCTATCCTGATAACTATAAATCTTTCTCACCAAAAGATGTTTTTGAAAAGGCTTATTATATGATTTTAAGTCCTAACAAAATTCAAGAAGGTGATGTACTTAATTTCATAAAAGAAGGTTATTCTTTACGTCTTGGTGAAAAGACAACCGTTGTTTGCGATACTACTCTAACTGGATTCGATACTGTCGGTATAGCTGCTTGTGTAGATCCTCAACTTATGACCATAATATTGGATGTGGTGTAGCTCGTCGTGATATTAAAGATAAAATCTGGGGACATCTGGGTTTTGTTCTTCAATGGGCTATTAATGGTCTTAAAAGGTAGTTTATGATTAAGCGACTAAATGTAAAGAAAAATGTTAGATTATTAGGTGTCCAATGGGATGGTGCTAATATCTCAGAATGTGTTAGTTTTTGTAGATATTGTCATTTTTCCGATGGTTGGATGTTTATTATGTTTAGAGAGAATATAATTCGACTCGATAAAGGAGATTGGATTATTGCTGTAACTGATAAAGAATTTACTGTTATTAATAATGAAACATATCAATATCTTTTTGATAAACCGAAAGATGTTGAAAACGGTGGCGAATAAACGTGACAAGTGGGCGTGCAACCTCCTGCCCCACCGGGTCAGCGAAGCCCGAAGGGCTGAGCTATCAATGTTACAACTTTAATTGCTACTATAATTGTTGTTATTATTAATAACGATATTACTAACATAATAAGTAATACAGACAGACCGTCAGAGTGCCTATTTTCAGGCGTTCTGACGGTCTTTTTTTTGTCAGTTAGACAAATGTACCACCGATAAAAGATAATGCCCGTAGCAGGCTGGAAAGCACCACTACGGGCAAATATCCGGCGTTTACTCTATTAGACTATTCGTCCTCGTAGTTATCACTGTCTTTCGGACTAATCATATCTCTAAAACCAGTAAATGTAATACCAAAAGGATTATACATATTGTAATAAGACATAGTAGCACCGAGATTATTAAACTTATTAATTTGACGGAGAACAGGAACAGCTTGACGTAATGCAACTGCACGTTTATCTTGTCCTTTATAAATACCTCTATCATAAATAAGTTCATCATCATCAACCCAAAGACCTTGAATAGTGAGATTAACAAGTTTATATGCAGATTGTAAAGTTTTCTGACCAGCAAACAAACTATTTGCAGTTTGTTCTATCGTAGCCATCCAACCAAATACTGGCATAGGTTCAATCATTTGTTGATAATAAGTTGTTGCGGCATACATAGCGTGCTGATACAAAATATTATCATCGTCGTCATCATCTTTCTTAAATGCACCAAGTGTCATAGCAGCAAGAGCACTGAAAGCTAAAGCACCTATTAAACGAGCAAATTTCATAGTTGCTATCTGTTCATTCAAAGGAAGAGTATTATAATAGAATCCTACATTAAGTAACCAACTTGATACACCTTTGAAGAAGTTACCAATACCTTTCATATAGTCGATAACAGTATTGTTATCATTAAGACTATCTTTGAAGGCTTGACTACCACTTCTAAACATATCAAACATAGGATTAAATATAGGAACTTCATAAGAACCTAATTGTTCATTATAAAATATACGACCGAAACGACGACCGAAATAACGAACAAAGTTAGGACGAACCCATTTCTTAAATTGCATTAATAAATCACCAAAAGCAGCATCTTGTAAACTATTTCTGTCTACACGATTGTAAATACCATGTAATGATTGGTTAATAGCTTTAACTCGACCACGGAACTCCGAAAGAGTTTCTTCTGTAAGACCACTTTCAGGATTAAAACTCAAACGGCCATCTACAAGTTTAAGTTCCGAACGAAGAGTATTATATTTATCAAAAGCTTCACGTTGAGCTTTTTTATCAGTCTTTCGAGAATCAACAATTTTCTTACGTTGTTCAGCAGAAAGTAAATTATAATGTGATTTAAGATATTGAGAAGCATAATCGTGATTCCATAAATACTCTTTTGAAGTACGTTTTTCCACGAGCTATCTCAGCATCTAAATCTTCTTTGAAAATAAGATATTTATCATATTGTTCATTAGTAAGAACATCTTGCAATAACTTTTCAAGATTATCATTATAAAAATCATTGAAAGCCATAATCTTACCACCAACTACTCGATGAGATTGTGTAGCAGCAAGTAACATACCAAACTGCATAATGAACTCACCCATGTTATTAGGAGCATAGCCAACAGTATCAACCATTCGCATAGCTTTAATCCAATAGGAAGTTCCAGTATCAGAAGATGTTACATCACGAGTATCTTGATAAATATCATCAAAGTCTTTAATGATTGCTACAAGTACATCATCAGTTCTTGTCGAATTAATATCGCGTAAGAAATGAGGAATAGTCTTAATAACATCACGCAGACCTGATTTCATAATATCTTTGCTTTCAACAAAGTTATTAGCAGTAGATTCAACTATCATATCAGTAACACCTTTAAGAATATTAGTGATACCAGCAGTATAGTTGAGATACATGAAAGTCATAGAAGTATAACGCAATAATGCACCGGCAGAAACATCGAGAGCACTATTATATTTACTAAAATTAAAAATACGACGTTCCATATTATTTAACTGCTCATTCGCATTTTTAATAACATCACGAGGTGCTACACCAGAAACTCCACGTTCGTTCATTAAATATTTCGTAAGCTGATAATCAGTTTCAAAATTATTAATTGCACGAAGATTATAAAGTTCTTGTGTAAAACCTTTCATTACATCAACAATATCATAAGACATCACCTTTGCTTTATACTTTTTATTTTCAAGCATTACAGCATCGTTATAATGTCTAATTTCACGAAGAGTTGAAGGTTTAACTGTAACAGGAAGTTTGTTATTTTTATCAAACCATTCACTAAACAATTCTACGATTCGAGCTTCGTATTCAGTATAACTTTCAGACTTATACTTTTTACGAATATTGAATACAGGAATATGTTTAGGAACTTGTAAAGTTTGAGCTTTTGTAACAAATCGTTTAGTACCATCAATGTCAGTATAATACCTATCTTTATGAATCATAGGAATACTAACAAATTGTTTAGCAGATTGACCTAATGTAGCTTGAGGAATAAAAGGCATTACCTCATCCCATCTGCCATAATAGTTAATCCAATTACCGTCATATTCACGAATAGTTCGTTGAATAAGATTACGAATAGTATTGAGTAACTTTTGTTCTTTATCACTTAAAGCTGCATATTCATCTGATACTGGAGTATTACCAAAATCAAGTTTATAAAGAACGTTTTCACGTTTACCACTAATATCAGTGATAAGACTAAGTTCAATAAGGTCGTGAGTTTGTAAATAAACAAGTTTCTCACGATTACTTAATTCAGTAAGTTCAGCAAGATGCTTAGCTGCTTCAGTATCACTTAATGGAACAATGTTCCAAGTATGATTTTCATTATATTTCTTTATAATATCATCAATGATTTCGAGAGTCTTTTCAGCAGTAGCTCTTGTAACAAATCCACTGTCAGTATAGAGATTCTGATAAATAGCATCACGAATATCTTTTCGTAAAGTACCAGTCGAATCTCCAAGACCTTCAGTTTTATAACTACCGATTAAATCTCCATATTCATTAATGAATTTATGCATTAACTTTTCACGAGCACGAGCATTTTTAGAAAGTCCCGGTTGGAACTCTTCAAGTGCACTTTCAAGTTCATCATTAATGCGTTGAGCTGCTTTCTTAGCTTTATAATTAGCTTCATCCCATGCTTTACCAGTAATATCAATTAGAGTAATACCAGTTGTAAAAGCAGAATCAAGCCAAAGCTGTGTCTTATTAATATCCTTATCAAGTTCAAATAACAAATGTTGAATTTCTAACCATTCATCTTCTGTTATTTCAACACTATTAACATCAAATCCTTCAAGGCTACCATTATGTGAAGCAAGATATTCTTTAATCTTACTAAATGCAGTAGTGTATTTAGGATTACGACTCTTATCAATTACAGCCCAAGTTACTACATCTTTAACAGATTGAATAACATTAGACCGTATTCCAGCAACTTTTGTTGCAAGAGATTTAAGTCGAGCTATATTATTGTTTAATTCACCAAATTCCTTAGTAAATAATTCTTTACCTTCTTCACTTTCAGCATCATAAACTGTATCTTGAATTTTGATTTCTTCAAGTGTAAGATATGGACTAAAATGAGAAGCAAGTTTTAACATCATTACAAGTCTATCTTTGTAATCAAGAGCCGCACCATAATTTGAACGAATTTCTTCGTAATTCAAATCCTTAGTAATAGCCCATAATTGCTTGATAGCATCATAAACAGAACTACTTAAATTAGCCAAACGACTATAAGTAGATTTCATTGCAGCAATATCTCGTTCTTCAAGAGCACTTTGAATACCACCTTCAAAACTTTCATCATCGAAGGATTTTAAGATATTCATAAATTCCTCACGATTTCCAACATTGTTATTATTCAAAAACTTCTGGATTCTATCCATAATTTTCAAAGTTTCAATAGCAATATTAGAATCGACAACAAGAGAATTTCGTAAACCATCTCTTGTAGGAACATCAGCATGAACAACACGAGAATATAGTTTTTCATTATCACCATAAATATTAATATTCCTACGAGGAACATCAATATATGTTTCTGCAACTATTCGACCAACACCATCATTTAAGACAGTACTAACCGAAGTCATAATAGGATTAATTTTATAAAGATTACTAATAAAGAAGTTTTTGTCCAATCATCCAAATAATTGAAATCTCTATTAGCATCAATTAGAACATCACCGTTAATATAAAGATTACCATTCTTTAACATAGGAGCTACACGAAAGAGCTTCTTCGTAAGCAGATTTGTTATAATCTACTTGAATTGCAGATTTATGATAACCTTTATAGAAAAAATGAATGAGTTGCTTGTGTAGTAATAAAAATAGATGAAGCAGAAGATTCTAATTCATTATAAATAACATCACTTGCAGAAGAATGTGTATGTTCAACATTGATGAATGTAGGAGTAGTAACTTCAATTGAATTTAATACTTCAAAATCTGTATCAGATACAGAAGCAACATCAGTATCAATTACATCTTCAGTTTCAACATCAATAGTGCTATCAACAGCATCTTCTGTTTCAATCATATTAGCATCATTGAAATCTGAATTTTCATCCATTTGGACTGATTCATTATCATCAATAGCTAACATGAATTTATGAATATCATCAGAATCTGTAATAACCGATAACCTATCAGTTACAATAGTTTCACCATCTTTTTGAACTTGTGCCATCATACCTTCTTGATAAGTAGGTATAATACTAATGTCACCAGTCATTAAAGATGCTTCATTGCGAAGTAAAGGATTAACAGGTAAGAATACATAAATCTGCTTTAACGGACTATTTGTATTAGTAGGAATTGCATATCGTTTGTATACACGATTCTTACTACGAGTAATCCTTTCAGTTACATATTCTGCATTAGCATATTCAGAATTAATTAATCGAGCTTCAGTTTCAATATAGAAATTCTGAGTATTACCATTCTCATCAATATAAGAACCAGTACCAACATTTTCGCCGTTAGCATTTTGAACATAACCAATAGTAGCTTTATTCTTATTTGCTTCCCAACGATAACGTTTTTGTATATCACTTAATAATACTGGATTCATATCTGATTTCATACGAGATATTAAACTCATAACAGGTGTAATATCTACATTTCCATCAAATACAGCTTTTTCAGCATTTCTCAAGTTCTCTGCGTAATTACCAAGATTAACAGAGGGGTCAGGATAATGAACTTCACGACATAAAGCATCATATTCTGCATTAGGTCGATTAGTGCTTATAAGTTCAATTGGAATATATTTTGAAACATTATAAGCATAATTAAAACCTTCTGTAACATAAGTATAAACTAATAACTGACGTATTGTATGAGCAATATAAGGAATCTTACTATCCCACATACGAAGTATACTATCAGTCATATTAGACCAAGAATTGACATCATTATCATCACGTTGGATTCTAATAACATCATAAGGTACAGAACGATTATTCTTACGAACTGTTAAATACTTAAATATGTTATCGCCTTTAAATTCAGATGATTTCTCAATATAATCTCTTAATGTACTATCTTTTTGAATAAATTGAATCTGTTGAGCAAGTGAAAGTTTAGTATATTTAGTAAAACTTTCAGGTGTATAACCATCTTTAACAGTATTCAAAAGAGTCTTAAAGATAAGTTGTTCTTTAAGTTGTTCTTCTGTATGAATACCTAATGTAGTAAGAATTTCCGGAGTATTATCAGGTGTTAAAATAGGAAGAACTTTAACAAGTCCATTATCTAATCCACCGTTAATACTTACGAGATAATTCATAATACTATCAGTAACATATTTATAAGTAGATTCATCAATCGAATTTTTACGTTGAAGTATCTGACCTAAAATCGTATTAGCAATATGATGATTTCGAGTAATAAAAACATTACCGAAACCATTAGCCATTAACCAATGTGCATATTGATAACGAGCTTGAATTACTCCGTAAGCACTTTGATTTTCAGTATCATTAAATTTGTTGCCATCAAGATAACCTTCAAATGAACCAACAAATATACTTTCAATAATGTCTTTACCATTATCAAGAATTACCTTATTAGGAGTTTCATATCCAACAGCTAAATCCTCAATAAGTTCACGACGTGTCATAATATCATTTCGTTTCGGAAGTTCCGCACGAAATCTTTTCATATCTAAATAAGTAATCGCAGCAAGAGGATTACCTTTAACATCTTTTGGTTTATAATGCCGTCTAAAAGCATCAGAACTTTCGCGAGTAAAAGCAGCTTTAATCGCATCTATTGCTTTAGGATTACCAGCATTTTCTTCGATATATTCATCAATAAATCGAAGTGTTTGATTATACTTATCATTTACAAGTTCTTTTAAGGTTTTTACTGGATAATAATATTCAGCAAGTTTACGTTCTTTTTGGTCAGCCTTAAAGAAATTATCAACCCTACTTTCACTTTTAAGCATAAAATTAAGGTCAATCAAATTAGTAGCAATTTCATTGTATTCAACAAAATTACCAAGAACGCTAATTTGACGTAATAACCAATCTGCTGTACGATTATTACGATTTTTATATTATCTAATAATTCTTCAGTAGTTTGATAACCATATTTACCACTGATTTCATTAATACTTATATTCGGTAATTTATCTTTTAATTCATTAAGCTGTCCGACAGTAAGAGTTTTAGTTTTACTTTTACCGCTTGCGACAGTCATTATTACATCATGAGATTCAACCGGAGTAATTTCTTTTTTAACAATTAAATCAGCATAAATCTTAGCAAGTTCTACACTATAATCAGAACGAATTGCTTCGACAGCATCAAGAATTGTAAAATTACCACGACTTAATGATTGAACTTCCATTCGATTAACTGCTTCAACAATAGCAGGTTGATGAATAAAAGCATCTTCATTAGTGAATCTATTAGGTTTACCATTATAAAGTTCAATAGTAACACCAGATGATATAGCACGAGCTACACTTAAAGTATATGAACATTAAGATTAAATCCAAGTCCAGCTTTAAGAACATCAAGAATACCAGAAGTAAACTGATTCATTTGAAGTTCAACTCGTTCACCACTAATATCCAAATGTTCATTAAGTGCATCATTATTAATCCAAACATCATTAACCCAAAGAGCATTTTCTTTTGGCAATAATTGGATATTTTCAGCACCATATCGTTTAGCTAAAAACTCTTTATATTTACTTGTTAATCGAGGTACACCTTTATCACTTACAGTGTACATTTCACTTCTATCAGCAAAACCTTTAGGTATCGGTAAAGAATTAAGACTAATCTTACGACGAATACCTTTAAGTAATCTACCATGCAAAGTAGAAATTGTTGCGATTAAAGTATCGAAATTAACAGAGTGACCTTTAAGAACTGTTGAACCCATACTCATGTTATTAAGAGTAATCTTATCCATGAGGTTATTAGGATTCAAAGTTTTAAGAGTATAATTCCAAAGAGCATTATCACGGTCAGATACAGCTTGAATTTCAGCCATACCATTAGGTTTATTTACTTCTTCAGCATGATTTGGATTAGAAAGAACAGCTGTAATAATATCAATCAAATGATTATCACGAGCTTCTCTACTATTTAATTCATAAATACTCTCGTTTTGAACAAAGTCTTTTGTAAAAGCATTAAATGCCTTATCAATATTACTTTGAATAGCACTTAAATGAGGAACAATAGTTTTATCAGTATCCTCAACAAGATATTGGAATTTTGATTTGATAGTATCAAAATTACTAATTGTATCAGGAGAAATATTAATAGTAGCTAACTGACTATTAACATTCTTAACAAACTTAATTAAATCATTAATTGCTTTATGAGCACGAATTAATAAATCCGAAGTATAAGCGCGTTGAGTTTGAGTGTAATTACCAAAATCTTCAGTAACACCATCTCGCTTATTAGCAAGATATTCTCGAACTAAACTATTCACATCACCGTAATTCTTTGCAAATCCATACTGTAAATTATGCAGAATAGATTTAAGAATCTTAGTATATTCCGGATTACTTTTAACATCTTGCAAATCCTCTTTAATTAATTCAATTATATTATTGAGAGGAGATTGATTTGCATTAGTAGGTACTAAATTAGGATTATAATACCGGCTAATCCACTTAACAATAGCATTAAAATTATGACTTGTTAAATTAGTAAATTCTTGCGGGGTAGTGGCTAATTCGATGTACTTTTGCTTAAATACCGACCGTGTGAATTTACCCCCTATTTGGGCCTGCGAGGCATCAAATTTCGACTTAAATTCGACAGGTATATATTTGTCTTGCTCAAAAATTACATTGCGATAGTAGGCGTAAATCGAGTCAATATCAAAGTCCCAGCCAGTACGAGTAATAAGACTTTGTGGAAATATAGCTTGTGTAGCATTATTATTAAGAAAACCAACAACTTCAAATACAACCATTGATTGTTTACCCTCGGTAGGAATACGAATGCCTATCATCCGACGAGCTTCAACATCAAGTTTGTCAATATCAACAGTTATAATATCCTTAGTTGTACCATCTTCATTAGTAATAGTTTTAACAGTACCAATATTTTTATAGAAATCCATTTTCCACGGATTAACTATAACTTCTGCATAATGGTAATTTCCATCCTCACGATATTCAGCTTGTAATTCAAGACTTCTACCAGTTCGTTTACATTCTTCAATAAAACTTGAAGCATATGTAATAGAACCATTAGCAACAAGTTCATCAATAGTTTTATTGTAAAGTTCTTTATCAGAATAGAACTCATTATGTTTGATTAACTCATTACTTGCAGTAAATATATCTGCTCGAATAGGAGCATGAAATCCGGGAAGATATTTATTAATAACTTGTTTACTTAACATAGAAGCAAGTATCTTCTCTAATTTACCTTTGATAACAGGATAAGATAAAGGCATAATAGGAAGACCATCTTCTTTAATTTCAAGAGCTTTTCGAATAGTTATAGCATCAACATCATCCGATATAATTTCTTGAAAACGATTAACAAGTTTATTTATATCAATTTGAATAGCACCGCGAGCATCAGTTCGAATTTCACCATTCTCATCGATACCACCAATATCGTAAAGTAATTGCATAGCATCTTCACGAATATTAGTAGCTAATGTCTTTTGAAATTCATCAAACAGTTCTTTACCAGTAACATTTTTGCCATCTAATTCATAAATAGCATTATTCCAATCAAGACCTTCCATAATCTGCTTAACTAACTGACCACCTAAAATAGTAGTTTCATCAAGCAAATCAGCTTTAATATCTTGTTGAATAACAAAATCACTATCTCGCATATAAAGAATAGACCTATCATCTACTCGATTTAATGCCTCAATATCAAGACCACCTTGGTCATTATGAATTTTAACTGGTGTAATACCAGATACTTTAACAGCAGAAATAGGACTAACTTGGTCAATATTATTTTGAATCATCCAATCATATAATTGACCCATAGCACTACCTCGTGTCATACTTTCAAAAAGAACAACAGTCGAGTCTTTAATCTGAACACTATCTACCTCATCAGCAAATATATCAACTTCATTACCAGTTACAGCCGGAGCATGATAAAAATCACCACGGCGACGACGAGTTGTACCAAACAATTTAACTTGTTCTACAACCTTAGCGTAAGATGTAGGATTAAATGTTTTAGTCGGGTCTTGTAAATCAGTAATATATTGATACAAAGGTTCGCTCGGATTCCAACGACCAGTAGCTTTCAAAAAGTTTAATAAGACCTACATCAGTCATAATAGACTGAGAGTCATTGATAGTAGCAGTAGCACGATAAGCATCCAAAATAGCTTCATTTTGAATACCCATTTTATCAAGAATATTACTATTGAAATTCATATCTTCCATAACAACAACCTTACGAGGAGTATCGTTATGAATTGAATCAATAGAATTAAGACCATTCTTAATAACTTGTGCTACACGTTTATTGAGGTCTATTGTATCTTTATATTCTTCAATATCACCATTAAATATAGCATTCATACTATGATTATAGATAGTATGATTAAGTAATACTTTAAGTAAACTTAATCGAACACCATCATTATCCATAATATCATAAGTAGCAAGAACGTGCTGACGAGCGCTATTTAACAAACTTTCTTTCTTTAATGTAGGGATAGTATCAAGAGTATATTCTTTACCATCAGCTTTACGACGTTTAATCCAATCATTAGCTTTCTGATTATATACTTCTTGAACTAAATCTGCTAAATAACTATCGAAAGTAGTAACGAAACTTGTATCAGTTTTGATATTAGTATCGTAAATACTTTTAGCAATATTTTCAAAATTATCAACACCAGTTGTAGCGTTCCAACGAATATAAGCAGCTACGAAATCTCGAATATTACCAGTATTAGCAACAAGATTTTCATCGTAAGGTTCATTGCGAACTTGTGCAATCATATTATGATAAACTTCTGCAATATCTACACTATTTATCTTTGCAATATGAGCAGGTAATGTGATATTTTTACCGTTTTCAATATAAGTAATATTCAAGAACTGAAATGCTTTACCAGTCGGAATACCTTTTGCATCATAAATAGCTTTACCATTCCAATACTTTCGATTATGACGAGTTTTCATTTGAGCAAGATTCTCGTCATTATTATCTCTTAATTGGAATATAATTTGTCCAAAAGTATTAAACTTAAAGACATCACTATTTACAATCTTTTCGATAGAATGAAAAATATTTGATTCTTCATTTATCGGATTATCTGTTATACGAACAAACTTATTTCGTGCAACAAGATTATCTAAATATTCAGTTACATAAGAATATATACGAGGAGCATGAGTAGCTAATCTACTACTAATACCATTCATCGGCAGATAAATATTTAATCCACGAGAAATAGCATCGTTAATAAAAGGAACTACTCGACTTTCAAAATCTTTTACATAAGCATCATAATCTGCATCAGTAAAATAATCTGTTGTCGTAGGTTTATTCGGAGTAATATTCTCACCCTTGAAACCATCAATTTCGATAGTATTTTTAAGACCTCGAATAGATTCTTGTCCAGATGTTGCTGGAGCACCTATTGCACGACTTTTAGTATTACCTGAGAAAATAAATACCGATTTAGGATGTGCTGCAACAGCGGCAGGTGTATAATTAGAACTAAAGGTCTTAACGTGAATTGAAGTACGAGGCTTAGAAGAATCTTTAATAAATAAATCATCAACTTCAAGTCGTTTTGTAGTCATCATATAACTACGAGGACTATCAGATGTTAAGAATACATATTGACCAAGCATATTAAGAATAACCTCGGTATATGTATAAAGAGCACCTTGTACTTCACGATATTTCAGACCTTTATTTCCAATCTTAACACCATTAAATGCAGATAATGCAAATTGATAACGACGTTCAACATCAGAAATAAATGCAGGATTTACTTCATATTCATCAATACTATTTTTAGTAAATATTCCAAGACCAGTCTTTTCATCATAAATAAGAATATTATCTTCTGCACCCGGAGCAGTTAAAGTTGGGTCATTAAGATAATCTTTAAATATATGTTTAATATATTCAGTATTTACACCAGTACGAGTAACAAATCCACGAAGGAACTTTGTAAGCATACTATCATACTGAGGTGAATAATTAAGTTTACCTTGAACATCAAGATAACTCATATTCGTAAAACTATTAAAATCATAAGTAGCAATTTGTGCTAATGAATATAAATATCCATTAATATTATGTGCAGGAATTTCTTTGCCACGATATGTATTAACCCGATGTTTAGTATCGTTAACTACATTTTCAAGAAGAGAATTAACTCTTGAATATACTTCATTAGCATTATCGTTTGCATTATAATATTGAGTAAGAGCATCACGAGTAATTGCTAATCCTAAATAATTAATTACAGACATCTGTTTATCTAACAGAGCTGCTTTATCAATCTTACTACGTTTTGAAATAGGTTCAAAAATACGTTTAGATTTAGGATTAGTATAAAGTACATCATTCAGATTATTATACAATCCAAATTCAATATTTGTACTTAAAATACTTTCAAATCTATCAATATAAGTTTTAACACCAAATGATTCTCGATTATTCTGATAAATAGTAGCATTATTACCACCTTCTAATGCCATAATATTTACAGGAATAACAGCAAGTTTAATTCCAGAAATATAAGCATTTACAAAAGAATTATCATAATCAGAAGCAGCAGAACCATCATCTTCAAATACTCGTTGAAATATTTCAAGAATAGGAGTAAACTCATCATTTATAGCTGCAAGTTGTTGCAATCTATTATATATATCTTGAGGTTGAATATCATAAAGATGTGCCTCAATAAGTTTATTCCATAAAACATTAATATCAATAGGAGCAGGAATATATGCTTTATTAGCAGTTCTATTTTTGAAATTACTCGAACCTACAAGAAGAGCTATTTGAGCTTTAACATGAGATGCTAACGTATTCTTTCTATCAATACGTTCTTTTTGCAAATCATCCCACATTACTTCAATATCTTCAATAGCATCACGTTGTCCTTCTTCTGTACTTTCATCATCGACAATCTTATTATTTTGATAAGCACGCTTGCGATTAATACCATAGTTCTTATCAATATAATCAAGAAAATAATTAAAGATTTGACTATTACCTTTATTCAAATCAGTAAGTACATTTGCTACAATATCATTAAATCTTGTAGGAATAAAATTAGGTCGAGCTTTATACTCTTCAAGTTCTTTATTAAACTCAGCAAGAATTAAAGCCTTAAATCCACTACGAGAAACATCTCGGTAATTAGCTCCAAAACGAGCTTGTCTTTGTTCCGCAGTAAGACCTTTTAACTTAAAATAAGCAGCAGTTAAAACACGAGCCATATAGGCATAATCCATCTCATCAAATGTAGCAGTATTTACAATAGATGGATTAAAAGCATGTTTAATATCAAGACCTAATGCGTTACCAAGAGATTCAAAATCTTTACGAATATCTTCACTATAAGTTTCATCTGTCGAAAGAGCAGCTAATACAGATTCTAATTTAAGTTCTCCACTTGTATAAACGGGATAACCCGTAGCTCCATAAGGAGTACGGGCATCCGCTTCTGCATATAAAAACGCTGTAAGAATACGACGCTTAAAAGCATTTTCTAATGATACATCAGCATTATCTTCAGCATAACCTCTAATATTATTATAATCTTTAATAGTAGGTAAAACACCTTTTTCCATTAAAGATGTAATAATATCTTCAATAGGCTTAGTCTTAAAAGACTTCATTTGATGATAAAGACCAGATTTCTCAAGTCTTCCATCAGCAGTTAAACGATAAGGTTCAGGACTACATTGTGCATTCATAAACTAACAAATTTTGTTATTATTGTCATCAATATATTTATCAATAAATTCAATTACATATTCACCGTTTGAAGATACAACATTTTTCTGATTATTCAAAACATTTTCAGAACTATTTGAAAAAACCTGACCAGTGGGCGTCAAACCCACTCCCCCACCGGGTATCACTATGTTCGGGCCAATATCAGAAACATCAAGACTATTAAGTGTTTCAGAATTATTGTCATCAAACGTAATTTCACTATCATCATCAAGAAAATCTAATTCAGCTTGAGCTGCTCTTTTTGATTTTCTGTCAGAGGTACATCAGGTGTTTTAATAGGTTCCGTAACTGATAAATTATCATGTGTTGCATCATTTGTAACATTAGTTTGATTAGTTGTAACTGAGGTTGGCTCCGCTGCTGGGCTTCGCCCAGCGCTCCGCTCCCCGGTGGGAGAGGAGGTTGCACGCCCACTGGTCGGACTTTTTGCGCGTCGGCTATTCACACTATCCAAACTATTAATTACTATATTTCGTACATTATTAAGTAAACTATTATCCGTAATTGTATCTATACCAATAATCGAAAGAATTGCATCAATAATTTTATCCCAAAGACTTTTACGTTTCTTAATCTTCGGAGCTTCTTCTACAATAATTCTATTTGCTAAATTAGCAAACTGTTTATTTGTAAAAGCATAAGTAACTATTTCAGCAGGAGTTTCACTTAATATTTTAAGATATGTACGAAGATAACCAAGTTCAAGTTCAGTTAAATCGCTCTTATATTTAGCATTAAATTCTTTAGAATCAACCTTAAACGCAGTATCATTAATATCGCTAATTAATGTAGCAAGTTTATCGTATAATTCTTTAGAATTAGTTTGTTGTTCAAAATATTTATGAAGAGATTCATGAGTAATATTAACACCTAAATCAGTAGCAGTAAAATCACGTTTGGTAAGTTTATTGCTATTGATAACGATAGTTTCAGTACCTTTATCATATTGAGCAATTATGAAATCTTGTTTACTTAATAGTTTCTTAATACTGAAATTAGTTTTACCGTCAGCATAAATTCTATCATATAATTCAGCGATTCTGTTAGCAACATCTTCAGATACAAAATCAGGTATAACACCTAATACTCTAAGACCTGCTACTTTATCATCTGTAATATTAACAAGTTTTTGATACCAGTTTGTTTCAGTATCACTTGTCATTGAACTTAATGTTGTAATTGCTTTAACAGCAAATTCTTTCGTCATATCTTCTGATTCTCGAATAGAATTATCAGAACTTTCAGATTTAAGTTCAAAGAACATTGCAGGTTGAATAGAATCAATAGTATAATTGGTAACAATATTACCATTAGTATCTCTAATTCCAATAACACTTGTTGTTAAAGCGCCGGTGTCAAGAATAAAATCTTGCATTGAATCAAATGTTGAAGAAACAGATTTATCAACGATACCCTGTTGTTTAGCCCAATCAAGTATTTTAGATTTATATTGACCTTTAACTGCTGCATAACCATCATCTGTTTTAACACCATAAGTATAATGGTCGCCTTGCAATGCAGTAGTAACACTACGTTGCATATTACCATATAATTTACGGAACAGATTATGATTAAGTAAATCAGTTAAATCTTTACCAGTAATACCTCTTGCTTGCAAATCAATTACAGCGTAAGTTCCTTTGTTAGATTTACTCTTTTCAATAATACCATTTAATTGAGCAAGTTCTCGTGCTGTAAAAGGACTCTTAGCAATACGAACTTTTGAAGTAGTTCTATTAACTGGAATTACTCTACGACTTAATCGAAGTTTAACAGGAGTAAATTTATCACCAGATTTAGTATATTCAATACTAATTCTATTGATATAACTTATTCCATTTCCAAGTATATTCTTTACGAACAACTGTTTGAAAATCTAAATGTTTAATATAACGAGTTTTTCCAGTAGCAGGGTCTGTATTTTCGTAAAGAGAACTAATATTAAACCATTCAGCTCCCGGAACTCCACGATTATAACTTGTAATAATAGCTTCTGATAAAGGAGCTAATCGACTACGAATATTAGCATTATGAGCTTTAGTTCGAGTCTTATTAGTATCATCTACAAGAGTATACAGACCAGATTTAGCATCAGTCGGAAGAGATGTAAACGTAGCATCTGAAATAATATCACTCATAGTTTGAGTAACAAATTCCATAGCAGCTACATTAAACGGTGTATCTGCAACATCACTTGCTAAATTACCACGATGTAACGGAATATAACTTTTTCCATTTTCACCAGCATTAGCTTGAATTTCAGCATACATTTGGAAATGCCTATCAGATGAAGTAATTTTATCTTCAACAATAGGATTATTAAATGCAGTGTCAGTAGTAAGTGATGAAACTAACATTAAACCATCAGCATCAGGCTGACGTTGAATAATATTAACAGCAGGTTTACCATTAACTGTAACAGTACGTTGCATCTCTTCATTTACATTAGCTCGATAACTACTTGAATCGGCAAATGTAATAGAAGATTTATTAATACCTTTTAATACTAAAATTGCAGAACCTTTTTCTTTAATTTCAGTAATAAGTTTTTGACTTTGAATAAAGTCATTTCCAAGTTTAGTATTTAGATTCTGATAAGCGTTCTTGATTCTAAGTCCATAACGAACATAATCATTAAGATTTTTAAGTCTTACATTATAGAACATAGGACTAATAAGATAATAAACCTTATTTAAATCAAGACCTTCAATATCAAACGCTTCCGGACTAACACCTTCAACTTCGGTATTATATTGGATAGCTCCAATAAAAGCATTGATTATTTCAGAATGTTCAGTTTTTGATGTATTACCATATTTATCTAATTCTTTAATAATTGATTTCAGTTTTGAAACAACTGAATCAGAAGTTTGTTGTTCACGAGTTAAGGCTTCAGTATATACTTTATAAAACTCCTTTGTTAAATTAAATATTGTATCACTTCCACCAGCTTTTCGGATAATAGTATCTATAAATTTAGATGTTCCATAAGAATTACCAAAAGCAGAATCATATTGATTAACTCCACTTTCATCAATTCTACCTAATTGTATTCCATGATAAGTTTCACTATCACCTAAACCAATTCGTTCAATTAATAGTTTTTTACCATTTACATCTAAATTAACATCAACATTACCATCTTTATAAGTAACTTCAAATTCTTGACCTTCGTGTAAAGTTCTTAAAGCATCAAATAATTCAGTAGCCTTGAATTTAACACCATTAACTGTAATGTTGTTTTTAATAACACGAGTTTTAGGATTATAATATTCAGGACTTGTGATAATCTTATAAACTTCAGGTGTAAGACGACGTAAACCTTTGAAACCATTAGTTTCAAATTCACGTTGAATATGAGTTTTGAAGAAATCACTTAAAAACTTACCACGAAGATTTAAATTACTATCAAGATAAGCACCGTCTGTTGTTTGAATCGGATTAGCAATTCGTTTATTAATAATATCAAACAAACGTTTAAGAGCATCAAGTTGTTCTTGTGGAACACCATTCTTACTCATTTGTTGATATATTGTATTAACATTTACATCATTTTTGAAATATTTAAGTGCATACCAAATAGGTTCATAATATTTAATAACATCATTACGACCATCTGTTTGCTGATATATAGAATCAAGAATATCTTCGTAAGTATAAACGTGATTATCAGTAAATATCTGACGACCATCGAGTTTTACAATAGTATTTTCAATAGCATCAGCATTACGCATTGAATCACTAATATAATAACGATAGTCATTAGTATTAAACTCATCTCTTGATTCAGTATCATCTATAAAGTCAGAAACACTGTTAGCAAGTACATCAAGACTATTAAGAATAGATACATCATCGTTTAATTCAGTACCACTTTCAAAATTATAATATCTCGAAAGAATAGAATAAGCCATTCGAGCATTTCTTAATAAATCAAGAACATTACTTTGACGAACAGCAGTAATAACATCTACTCCAGTAAGATTCAAAGCATCAACATCAGATACCAAATAAGGTTGAATTGATTGAGCTAATGTATGAAGTCTTGTACGAGTAGGAAGATTAGGAACAGCACCATAGTCTAAAAACTCTTTTGCTAAATTATTAACAGCAGTAGCAAACTCCATAATTTTAGAAGTTTGACTACCAAAGCCATCATCATTTACAAGAGCATCATGTAACGGACTATCTTCATCTTGTCTAATAGCACGAATTTTACTAATGAATCTATTCATTACACTATTAATATATGCGATATTAGTTTTGTAAAATTCAGTTGTACTTTTAGCTACTTCATTAATAATACTATTTTTGAATAGTGTTATCTTATGATAGAAATCTGAATATCTAACAGTATCAAAATTACTATTAAGATTCTCAAATTTGATTTGAGTAAGACCTTCTATTTGTGCTCGAATTACATTATGGTCTACATTAATATTCTTAAGAGTTAATTTACCATCAGTGATAGTATAATTATTATTAAGAACATTAGCAACGTTAGCAATATAGTCAGTGATAGCTTCACGCATTTTAGCGTTTTCCTCTTCACGATAACCAACTATATCACCACCATAAAGATTCCAAATCCAATCTTTGAAAAGATTAGATTTAAGATTGTTTGCAATACGAATATTACTATCTGATAATAACTGTTTTACACGATTAGCTTTTTCTAAATTCTCATTACTAATTTCAGTAGGTTGATATTCATTTATCCAACCAATAAAATTACCAATAATATTAGTTCGTAACGTATTAAGTTCAGTATTATCAATAGGAGATAATAATGCTTTATAAGTATCACTATTAGAATTAGATAATTCTTTATGTAGATTTATAATAGTATCTAAATAATGATTTTCAAATTCATCTGCCGAAAGTTTATCTTGAATACTATAAAGTGTTTTATAAATAGCATCAAATTTAGTTTGAACTTCACTTCGAATTTCAGTAATATCCATACCTGCAAGTTCTTTTGCAGAATATGTATCTTCTTTACCAGTCGCATCATCTTTTATAGTAACCATTACAGCACTAAAATCGGTTTCGTCGTCAGTTACGACCTCGATTCTTTGCACGGTTTTGGACGATTCTGCGACATTAAATTTTGAGCCTACCGAATATACCTTATTTTTAATATCGACGGTATTTGGGGCCTCGCTGTCATCGAGAGAGTACGAAATCCCGTTACTGTCTGTCAGCACCTCGGTAGTAACATTTTCGGGTTCTTGACTTGCTTCTTGATTAGTAGTTTCAGTAGTTTCCTCTACTTTATCTTTAGCTTTTTCAATTTCTTCTTGTTTATCATAAACCTCTTTAAGTAACTTACTTCGTTCAGCCATAATCTCATCTCGGTTATTAACATTTTCTTCGAGAGCCATTACAGCCATACTCAGTTGAGTTCGAGCTTCTTCAAGAGATTTATATGTTTGATTATTGTTATTACGAGTTTCACGCAAACGTTTTGCAGCTTCATTATATTCAGCTACATTGTTATTTTCACGTTCACTCTGTTCTGCAATATCAGTATTAATTCTATTAAGTCTTGTATAGTAATCAGCTAAATCATTTTCAAATAATTCAATCTTCCTACGAGTATCGGCAATCTCTCCATTATGAATAGCAAGTTCCTGTTCATATTGGAGTTTACCAACTTCTAATTCTGCAATAGCCTGATGAGCATTTGCAATTTGTTGTTGCAGACTTAAAATAGATTTCTTACTATTTTTAATTTCAAGAAGATAAGGTTTACGAGCTTTACGATTAGGTTGTTTTGTACTAATAACACCTTGATTAGCAATATAAATATTTAACTCATCAATTTGAGATTGTAAACCATTGATTGTATCTTCAATAGTTTTAATCTTATTTACTAATCGAGTACGTTTACCTTTAAGTGCACTAATCGCTTTATTACGAGTTTTATCTTCAAGTTGAGTTTTATAATCTTCAATAACTTTTTGCAATTCTTCACGTTCTTGTTCAAGAACAGTCTTTTCTACATTTAAATTATGAAGTTTACTATCAATAGCTTTAAGAGCTTCATCTCGTTGCTTACGAAGATTAGACGCTTCAATATCGAAAGTTTGAATATTAGTATCTACAATAGCTAACTGACGACGATAATAGTCAAGTAAATAATCATCAGTTGATGCTTGAACTTTAAGAACATTGTCAAAAGGATTACCCCAACTTAAACCCATATTACGAGCATGAATATCTCGCATAATAGTAAATTCTCTACGAAGAGCATCTACAACAGGTCGTTTGTTAGCACCGTAAACTTCTTCAAGTTGGGCATCTGATAATTTACTTAATTCATCAAAATATTCAACAGCATAATTGAATCCATTAGCAGAACCAATTCTACCCATAATACCAACAAGCAAACTTGAAGCAGGGTCAGTAATAGTTCTGTTAACTTTTGGAGTACCATCGCTATTCATAACTTGATTACCAGCTTCATCTAAAACTGGTGTTTCAGTTACTTTAATATTCATGTCACCGTCAAAATCAGCAATAGCTGCGGCAGTATCTTGAATACCATTTATAATGTTAGTAGCTCGTTTATTCTCAGCTTCTTGTTGAGCTTTACCATTAAGTATTCGTGTAACACCATTACGTCCAGCAGACATTACACCACCACCAATAGCACCCCAAATAAAACTATCCCATGAAGAAGCTTGTTCAACAAGTCTTCCCATACGAGCTAACGGAGTTAAAGCAGCAGTTTCATCTTCAATTCCAAGTTCTTTTGCAGCAATGACACCTTCATTAAGTGCCATATCAACTCGCATCTCTTCAAGACCTTCAGATAAAGCAACAGAAAAGAAATCTTTTGTTTTACGAAGTCCAACACTCGGAATGAGTTTACGATTAAGTTTAGATGTTTCACTATCTAAAACAAAAGTCTTACCTTGTTGTGCAAGACCTTTTATATTACTTCTTAAACCTTTTTCAATAGAAATACTATTAACTGGAGCTTCTTTAATACCACGAAGCATACTATTGAGTTCAATAGCGTTAAATAATACTCCATAAGCCCAAGCATCATTGTAACTTTCAGAAGCATAAACAGATGCAAATTTACGAGCATCATCTTCACTGAAACCTAAATCGAGAGCATATTGATATTGTTCATCATAACCACGAACAATTTCTTCCATACTATCGAGATGTGCTCCATATAAAGTACCAATTATCTGTTGAGTATAAGGATTTTGTAATGCACGACCAGCTTTATTCAATGTAGAACCTAAACGGCCAACACCATTAATCATTGTTCCCAATTTACCAACAGCTTGTAAAGCTCGCATTTGTCCAATAACAGGAAGCATAGATGCGGCCGCAGAACCTACGGTAGGAAACATACTTGCCCACCAAGTAGCATCACCCATACCACCAGCAAAACCACCTTTTTGATGCTTGTTCTGTTTTATAAATAGGCATAGCTTTACGGCCCCAATTCTCAATATCTTTACCTATTCTTTGCCATTCAGAACCAAGACCTTCGTTAATAGCTTTGTCCCATTTATATTTGGCATTATCATCCCATATTTGACTAATAGCACGATATGTAGTAGGAAAGAAATTAAGAATACTACCGATACCAGTAATAGTACCACCGAGAATAGTAGTTCCTAATTGACCAATAGCATTTTTAGTTAAATACCAACCGCTTTGATTTTGTGCTCTATTTTCGTTAAGAACACTTAAATCAAGATTAGGATTGACTTGACCTTTACCTAATATATTCTCATATTCAGAAATATTAAAAGGTCGAATTGAAGATTGTTTTGCACCACGAGCTTTTTCTATTTCCATGCTCGGTAAAACAGGAGTAGCTCCTACTCCAGAAACTTGTGTTTCAACCGGAGTAAGAGCTTGAGAACCTGTAATAGGAATCTTAATATCTGTTAAATTTGGCATATGTTTAATATCCTATATTAGCATTATTAATTCTATTGTTTTGAATAGCTTCTGCTGCTTCTTGCATATCAAGAAGTATTCCATATTGTGTTAATACATATTCAGAAATAGGTCTTAATGCTTCATTAATTGTATCATAATATTGAATATTGTTAGTGGTAATACCATTTATAGTATAAAGACTATTCGGAATAGCATTATATCCAAACTGACCATAATGAACAGAACCGTCAGGATATGTTAATCCACTAATATCTTTTATATAATAACCTTGCGTAGTTCTACCGATTTCAACTTTACGACTATTTCCATCAATAGAATTATTAAAAGGTTCGTGAATATTCAAATTATATTCAACTTTACCTAAATCATCAACAATTCTTTGAAGGTCTGCGATGTTTGCAACAGCCGGACTATTGTTAGCACCAGTAGTATCGAAATCAATAAATCCCGAAGCATATTGAGATTCAATCATTCCAGCACTACGTTGTAAACCTTCACCACCAATTTTAGCATAAGGTTTAATATTACGGTAATTGTCAAGAATTTGACGAGCAATAGTAGACGGGTCTACTTGTTCAGAAAAAATAATATTACCACGAGCAGCACCAGTTTCATCAAAAAGAGTAATTGCATATTCATTACGGCCTTCACGAGCTGCAATTCCATTAGCAATCGGACTAACTTCGGTCTTATAAATATCATAATCAAGACCAAGTTCTTTACCCGAAAGAGGTTTAGAATTTTTAGTAGCGTTACTTTGACGAGTTACACTTGTACCTTTTGAATTAATAGTAGTCGAAGTAGGGAAACGCATCAAAGTTCTTAAGCTTTGCAG
>VOFK01002924.1_pt1 | contig 49172 bp, 79 predicted proteins | sample 5384121 | NCBI WGS metagenome assembly VOFK01 (sample SAMN12384730, study PRJNA508395) | human gut metagenome | isolation source: healthy gut J | host: Homo sapiens | reverse complement strand
TCAGTGTACTTCGTTCCGGTACGTATTGCTCCCTGCGAACCTGGTTTCGCCAAGCATCAAATCGCACACAGGGGGAATTTTCCTGCCCGTATTTCACAAAGCCCTCTATCTTTATGCCCTTGTTGTGAGCATAATTTTCCGCAGCCCCTGCCGCTGTCAGTTTCCTTATAAGTGTCCTCAAAAGCCGCCACCTCATATCGTCCTCCGAGCTGTCGCCCTGAATACCGCTCTCATCACCGACCTGCGAGCTTTCGTCAACTTCCATTCTGTCACTATCCACCACAGAACTTTCCGCAGTAGTGGTAAAAGCCGAATCATTGAGCCTTTCACTGTCCGCCTTGTTTCCGCATGAACTGAGCATTATCCCGAGAAACAGAATGACCGCAAGAATTTTCATCACAGCTCACCCTTGTCCTTGAAGTAGTTTAGCATAAGATCCACCATTCTGCCATAGGACTGCTTTTGCCGTCCTCAACGCCGTTGAGCTTCAGAGATTTTTCCATGGCCTTGTCAGATATCTCCCCCCACTGCCTCGCTGTCGAAAACAGTGTCCTTAGCCTCATCAACGCTCCGCCAGTAGTCCCAGTTTGCTTCCATATCAGCCCACACCTCGTCGCAGATAGAGCTGTCAAATTCTATCTTCTTATCGTCAGAAGCGTAGTCAAAAATCTTGTTTCTAACCTCGCCAAGCGCCGCCAGATAGCCCGAATAGCGGTAATCCGCATTATCCGATCTGTCACACGCCATAAAAGCGATAAAATTCGCCTCGTCCTCCTGAATGTAGCCTTTCGTATGAGCAAGCTCATGGCAAATGGTGTCAGGAAGCTTCGCCTTATACATATCCTGATTGTAGTTAGCCTCCATAGAGAACGGGAAATAGATGCCCATAAGGTCCATTTGGCTCATAAAGAACGAGCATTTTATAGCTTTCGGAATGACATAAAATCCCCCAGATTTTTAAACTCGCTCCCAAGCCCACGCATGGCCTCCTGAGCCGTCTTGTCAAGGTCAGCGGTCAGCACAATTTCCCTCGCTGTCACGCTCCACCTCTTTGCTAAGCGCATTTATCTCCGTAACAAGCTTGTTGCCAAGTGCTTCAAGCTCCGTCCTGGTGTGCTGTTCAGTGGGTATGCCGTTAAGTTCCGCAAAGCTTGAACAATGATAAATAACAAAGCAGTTAAAGGTCTGCACCGTCACCACAAAAGTGACTATCCACATATAAACAAGCCCGAAAATTTTTCGCAGTTTTCTTTCTCTTGCCTTTTCTGACTATCACAAGCACCAGCATAGCCACCAGTGAAAGCGGAATACCGAAAACCGCTACCGCAATAAGCAATTCCCCGAAGGAAAACGGCAACAGCGAAGTGAGCCTGCCATATGTATTTTCCCAAATTGGAAAAATGTGAGCCGTATACCAGTCGCAGAACGCCGTACTTTTCCAGGCGATCACGTTCAGCACCACGCTTATGACCACAAGGCAACCGCGAGGCAGGCAATGACCTGCCAAGATAGATGTTTTTTTCTTGCCGTTCTCAGGCATTTTCACACTTTCCGCACTCTTTTTCACCGCTGTATCTGTCACTGCCGCTCACCTCGGTTCATGTTTTTTCACTCTGCTATCTCAACACGCCTGTTTACCCGACTTATTATCTGCTTACCTACAAATTATCTTATCGCACAAATCGTGTAGGGGCGAACAGCGTTCGCTCGTCTTGATCGCCTACATGGTTTGTATAAATTCAAACCTCGTCGCTCCCAAAAACGGGACGTCGAGAGCGCCGTCCCCCCATTTGCCACGCCGCAAAATCGCTCCGCTCGGTATTTCCTCTATCAAAGTGACTTGTTCGGTCGGCTATGCCACTTCCTCACTCCTCACTTAAACGGCTTAGAACAATCCGTAGATATTGCCCCTCATTATCGCAATCGATATTATAAGCCGCGGGCTTCTTAGGCAGACCAGGCATTGTCATAATATCGCCCGTATAAGCTACCACAAATCCTGCACCGGCTGAAAGCCTTACATCTCTTACTGTTATCTCATAATTCTCAGGCTTGCCAAGCTTTGTCGGGTCGTCAGACAGTGAATACTGCGTCTTAGCCACGCAAACAGGGATATCCCCGAATCCAAGGTCAGTGATCTCCTTTATAGCCTTTTCAGCCTGCTTTGTATAAGATCACGCCGTTTGCACGGTATATCTCTTTCGCAAGTATATCAAGCTTAATCCTTGATAGGGAGCTTCTCGTCATAAAGTGGCTTGAACTCAGACGGCTTTGTTTCGATAGTCTTGCAAACCTTTTCCGCAAGGTCGATACCGCCCTCAGAGCCTTTTGCAAAAATCTCAGCCAGTGAGAACTCAACACCCATTTCACCGCAAACTCTCTCGATAACAGCCAGCTCAGCCTCAGTATCAGTATGGAATCTATTTATAGCCACAACTACAGGCACACCGAACTTGTGCATATTCTCAATATGAGTTTTCAGGTTTACGATACCCTTTTCAAGAGCCTCAACATTTTTCGTTAGTAAGCTCAGTTTTCGGAACACCGCCATTGTATTTCAATGCCCTTACAGTAGCCACCAGAACTACGCAACTTGGTTTAAGACCAGCGTATCTGCACTTAATATCAAAGAATTTCTCAGCGCCAAGGTCAGAGCCGAAGCCAGCCTCAGTGATAGTGTAGTCAGCAAGCTTCAAAGCAAGCTTTGTGGCTCTTACTGAGTTACAGCCGTGAGCGATATTAGCGAATGGACCGCCATGGATAAGCGCAGGATTGTTCTCAAGCGTCTGAACAAGGTTAGCCTTCAAAGCGTCTTTCAGCAAAGCAGTCATAGCACCGCAACCGCCTATATCCTTAGCATAAACAGGCTTTCCGTCAGTTGTGTAAGCAACGGTATCTTCTCAATTCTAGCCTTAAGGTCAGCCAGATCGGAAGCGAGGCAAAGAATAGCCATTATCTCAGAAGCGACAGTTATCTGGAAAGAATCCTCTCTAGGAATACCATTCACCTTTGAGCCAAGACCGATAACGATATCTCTCAGCGCTCTGTCATTCATGTCAAGGCAGCGCTTGAAAAAGTATCCTTCTCTGGTCAATGTGAAGCTCATTTCCCTGCTGCATATGGTTGTCGATAAGGGCGCAGAGCAGGTTGTTAGCCGCAGTTATAGCGTGCATATCTCCTGTGAAGTGCAAATTGATGTCTTCCATAGGAACGACCTGAGCGTATCCACCGCCAGCCGCACCGCCCTTGATACCAAAAACAGGGACCAAGTGAAGGCTCTCTCAGAGCGAGCATAGCTTTCTTTGCCTATCTTGTTCATAGACTCAGCCAATCCAACGGAAATAGTGGTCTTGCCCTCTCCCTGCAGGCGTAGGGTTTATAGCGGTAACAAGAATAAGCTTACCATCTGGATCATTTTTAGTTTTAGCATAAAGCGACTCAGAAAGCTTAGCCTTGTAGTGACCATAAGGCTCATATTCATCTTCTGAGATGCCGAGCTTAGCAGCGACCTCCCCAATTTTGAGCATTTTCGCCTGCTTTGCGATTTCGATATCTGACAGCATTTAGATCAAGTCCTTTCGGAAAAATTTTTTTAGTATATCGGTAAAGACCCATATAAAAATATCATACGCTATATATTATATCACATATCCGTGATAATTTCAATATTTCATATGTAAACAAACTATATAAACCAACACATTTCCGAACATCGCCCACAAAAAAGCCGCCCCGCATTCCGCAGGACGGCTCAAAAAATAACTATAAGAATTATTTCTGAATATCGTTATCGTTAAATGGATCTCCACATTCCGGGCAGAACTTAGGAGGATTTTTCGGATCTTCAGGCTCCCAGCCGCACTTGTCACACTTGTAAAAGCGGCTCTGATGCAGGCTTTGGCTTTCCGCACTCAGCGCAGAACTTGCCCTTGTTCACTGCTCCGCATGAGCAAGTCCAGCCTACTGGCTGCTCAGGCTTTGGTGAACCGCAGTTTGCACAGAACTTTCCCTGTGTTCTCTGTGCCGCATGAACACTTCCAACTGTCTGCTGCCGGCTTTTGGCTCAGGCTTAGGCTGTCCGCAGTTAGCGCAGAACTTTCCTGTGTTTGTTGTTCCGCAAGCGCAAGTCCAGCCGTTCTCAGGTGCAGCCTGTGTTGGTGCAGCTGCTGGAGCTGCCTGCTGTGGAGCTGCCTGTGCAGCCTGCTGATTCATCATGTTCTGCTGCATCTGCTGCTGATACATTGTTGCGTCCATTGGCTGACCCATCATGCCGCCTGCCATGCCCATGCCCATAAAGCCTGCCATAACACCGTTTGAGTTGCTTGCCGCTGCCTCTCTTGCCTTGTTGATAGACATTCTGTCCATAGCATAGAGCATTGAAGGATCACTTCCAACAGTTTTTGCCTCCTGGAATTTTGCGATTCTCTGCTTTTGACTCTTCGTCCACGTTCAGCTCAATAGCAAGGCTTGTTATCTTAACACCCTTTGTAGCCCACTTTTTCTTCAAGCTCTGCATTCATTGCTTCAGCAAGCTCATCAGGATAAAGACCAAGCTGATCGTATGGTATTTTCTGAGCGGATATCCTTGTAAGAGCCTTCTGAACTTAGGTGTCATGTCAGCCTTAAGCTGGCCGAGAACTGCCACGCCGTCAGGGCTGTCAACAGTAAGTACCTTATTTACGTTCTGAACAACGTTCTCATAGAAGTTCATAGGGTTTACGATCTGAAGTTCATACTGACCATGACCCTGTGCGTTAAGAGTGAGGTTCATTTCGCCGTCTCTGAAAGGTATCTTGCCGAAGCCTATCTTGTTTCCAGGCAGAGGTCTGAGGTTTATGTAGATAAGACGCATGGTGTTCATAGCCTGACCACCTGCTGTAAATCTTCTGCCTATCTCCTTGATAGAAGCGCCAAGGTCGCCCCAGCCGCCGCCAAGAAGTGACGGAGATACAGTTGAATCATACTTATACTGACCTGCTGTTTCCTGTGTACCGATAACAAAATCGTGTACTCTGCCATTCTCGATAAGCAAAGCCGCCTGATTTACCGCAACGTCAAAGCGTGAACCGTTTGAGATAACGCCCCTCTGTGCCGTTGTTCACAGTCTTTCCTCTTAACAAGAGTAGCCGGCTGGCAGAGTATCTTAGTTGACATATCCTCACATCTGAAGTACTCTACTACCTGATCGGCAAATGTTGAGCCGACTGCTGATGTAAACATCTTAATAAGTCCCATAGTTAAATTCCTTTCGTTGTCTGTATTATTTCACCCCAAGGGGTTTTAAACTTGTCTATCTCAGCATGGATATCCTGCTGACTTTCCATGTGCGCTCTACAGAGCTGTGTATCTCAGAACCGCAGTAAGGACAAACCGAGCCTGCGGTGTCCACAGGTGCTCCGCAGAACTGACATATAAGGCTGGCGTTTTCGCCCTCTATCCCCATTGAAAGATAGTATGAATAATCCGCCTCATAAATGTGCTGTGCCTTTATCCCGTTGAGCTTGTATTCAAGAGATACCTGAAACTTTGCCGTTGCAGCGTCATGATCTCTATGATAAGACGCCACCTGCGACTTGTGGATATGTATATCGTCATAATGCTTTGGCGTAACCGTTGACAAGTTGTCTTTTTGCCATCGTGGCTGCTCTCTGCTTGAACGCTTCGGTACAGTATTCAAGCTGATTCTCGCTTGCTTCTCCGTTTATAACAAGAAAATATTTCATCACAGTGTTTTCCACTATGCTCCTTGCTATATTTTTTCATCATAGTCAGGAAAATCTCTCTTTTATGTTGTTCACCACATTAGGATCAACATAAGTAAACTGCATGGCGTTGTTCTGTCTTTCCTCAGTTGCGTCATTTATGGTCCTTAGCAGGTCGTTGGCACGGCTCAGTTGTCTGCCAATGGCGTTCGATACCGCTTTTTTCACAGAATATATCACCGCTATACCACCGCCTATGGCGACCACTATAACTATTATTTTTATTATAAGCGCCGTTGATATTTCAGGCATTTAGCTGATACCCCCTACTAGAATATTCCCATTATCTGAAGTATAGCTCCGATAATATATCCGCCCACGCCTCCAAGAAGCGAGTAAGCCACAAGCTTTCCCTTGCTTATAGGCAGGTTTCCGATAAATTTACCTGTCTGACCATTCATTGCAAAGAAATAAGGCTTATCCTGATAGGTTGTATACAAAAAGCCATGTTGGAAAGCATAGCATATTTAACGTCCTTTATCTCGGTGTGCTTTTCATATGACTGAACGTTTACACTGTTGTAGTTACAAGTATTTCTAAGTTCGTCACGAGTTGTGTTCTCGATACGTTCTTTAGCCCTAGGCAGGCACTTATCCTTATCCTCGTCATATCTCTCTGCAAGATATCCCGAAAGATAACCTGGGTTGAACGCTGTCATTTCCGAGTAATCAAAAGGCTCGATAGAGTCCATAGCGTCATCGTCAGTCTTTGAAGAAGCATCCACAGGAACAGCTTTGAAATCGAGGGTTGTTTCTGTAAACTGAATAATACTTTTTCTCAGTGTATCTGTAGTTTCCGGAAGTCCATGTTCTTGTGTTTATACCCTCTGCAGTAATAGAGCCTTCGCAGTTTCCCTGAATAGAGCCAAAACGGGATATAAACGCCCTGCATCTTGTCTACTACCCTATCGCAGCTGAAATCTTTCGGTGTAAGAGGCTTCTTGCTGAATTTTTGGAAAAGCGTCCATTACCTGATTTTTTTCGGCACTTTGAAAGGTATAACATAGTCAGGAGAGAAATTGTCTATTATCTGCTCTCCCATTATTACCGCATTTCCGCAGTAAACGCAAACCGTTGCTGCAGTTGAGCGATCGGTGATTATCTCCGCTCCGCAGTGTGAGCAGGTATATTTTTTACAAGGTCATTTCCTACAGTTCCGTCATTTGACATACTGTATTCGTCCTTATCGACCTCTTCATGCTTTTCAACGTTATCCTTGTTGAGTTCCTCCGCCTTTTTAGCGTCACCGCCTGCTTCTTCAAGGTCCTTCAAAGTAAACTGTCCGTCGCAGTATTCACATGCCCAGCAGTTTTTGTCAGCACTCCAGAAAAGCTCTGCTCCGCAGTTAGGGCATTTATAAAGAAATATTAACAGCCATTTTCCGTACCCCTATCAATCGTCTTTTATCTTAGTCTTATCAGTGGTGGTACGCAGATAGGTGTCGTTACGCCCATTGAGTTTAAGATTACTCTTTATGTATTTATCTGCCTTGGTAGCTTTCTGTTTTGTGCGGCTCATTGAAACAAGCACAAAGCCTGTTATAAGTCCTCCCGGTATAGCAAAGCACATATTTGTTCCCCACGCTCACACTGCTGTCGGCATATGCCATGACAGGGGTGAAAAAACAAATTGCAGGAAATAAGTGCAAAGCCTAATGTGCGGTATAGCTTTTTTCAACATTTTTTTTCTCCTCCCAACTCCATATTTTACATAAAACTAAAATATGTTCACATATATTTATGATAACAGAAAACGCTTTTTATGTCAAGAAATATGTCATACAACGTTCAAAAAATTCTTTTTTGTCCATTTAAACATATTTTTATACCCCCCTCATTGGTGTTTTTAACGATTGACAGCCGTTCTGTCAGGGAATCAGCGTTATTCAGCGGTTTTCTGCTCGTCAAGGTCAAGAGATATCAGAGGGTTTGCGTCATTGGCCACCTTAGGCAGAACACACCGTCCCACTTATCGATGGTCTGATACTTTATAAGCTCGTTTGAAAGAGATTCAGAGATAGTCTTGTTGGCTTCTGCCTGAGCTTCAGCCTTGGTCTTTATGGAAGTTGCCTCAGCGTCTGCGGCAATAACCTTTTTCTTAGCCTCCGCCTCAGCTACAACTATAGCCTGCTCCTGCTCGGTCTTTGTTTTCAAAAGATTCTGCTCTGCTACCTGCTTTGCCTCTATGGCTTCATTAAATTCAGATGAGAAATCAAAATTCACAATGTTGAATTTCTCTATCTCGATACCGTATTCATCCACCTTTGAAACGAGCTGTGCCTTTATTTCCTCGCCCACCTGCGCTCTGTCAGTGATAAGCTGTTCAGCCGTATATTTTTGCACATACCGACTTCATACATTCCTGCACTGTTGGCATAAGGATAACGTTCTCGTAATCTGAGCCGATATTCTTTTGAAAATGCTTGCAGAAGAAGCCGACTTTATTCGGAAGTTCACCGCTATGGTAGAGTTCACAGTCTGCAAGTCCTTTGAAACTGCGTCAGCGTCAGCCTGATAAACTTGTATCTTGTTTGACACTGTTGTTACACGCTGTGCAAAAGGCACTTTCAGATGCAATCCTTCGTTGAGTGCAGTGTCTGATACCTTGCCGAAGGTCGTCACAACGCCCGTACAGCCTGCCGGAACTATGGACACGGAGGATACGACCACTATTATAGCCGCAACTGCCGCCGCACAAATGCCAACGATCTTTCCTGTTTTTCTTGTTGAAATGTCAATGACCTTTTTCTTTGCTCATGATTTTTTTTCCTTTCATATAAAACAAAGTCTTTCGACTTGCCGTCTAACCAAAGGCTTTCTGTCCTTTGGTTTAATATGATTATATCATAAAGCCTTACAAATTAGCAAAGTCCGACAAAGTTCGGGGAAGTCAGCGGAAGTCAGCAGTGAACAGATTTTTTTTGATTTAGCTCGCTGTATCTCTTGCAATCTCACATACTTCTCGTTCGTTCAAATCCGCTCGTTATTTATGGGAGAAAAAATTTGGCACAGGTCAATAGTCATATTTCAATATATGTAAAAGCTAATATGTTTATATCATTGCCTGCAAAAAGCATAAAAAAAAATCGGACTCATTTTACTGCGTCCGAATTTTTTTTATCAATGTATTGATGAACAAGCGGGAGGCCCAAGGTCGCCCCTACAGATAGGTTTGTTAGCTCTTTTTCCTTTTGCACTGGATTTTACCGCTGTGAAACTCCACACAAGTCCAGCCCGCGATCCAGAAGTATGGTGATGAGGTAACAGAACTTATGTTGAAAAAACGCCTGTATCAGATAGCAAAGAACCGCCGCTGACACTGCACAGCCTGTCCAGCCGTTTTTGTCTTTCATAAAGCCTGCTACGAGCTTGCACATTTTTACTATAGTCATAATAAGGAATACTATTGTAAGTGCGAAAATGATGAGTCCTCTTGACTGCAAAAAAGGTCGATATACTCATTTATAAGAGCGGTCTATTATAGCACCCGACTCGAATATCGTTCCCCAGTTGTCTGGACCGGTTACCCAGATAAGGTTTTGCTCGGCAGTATACATTCCGTCGTCCCACAGATAAGGATATATCCACTGTTCGGTATCATCGCCTCTGCCTGTGCCTGTGATAGAAAGTCTGTCGAAGCTGTCATGGAAGATTATTTTCTCGTCCATAAGTCTGAACTCGTTTGAGGCGAAAAGTCCAGCAAAGATCCCTCCTGCGACTATAAAAAAGCCACAAGGCAGGCTATAAAAGGCTTCTTATCCTTTGCAAAGCCCGACTTTTTACCGCGGCAATAATAAGAGATATAACATAAACCGCACCAAGTCCCAAGATAGCAGGGACAACGCAGGCGAGGATATCAGCCGCTGTCATAAGGGCAAGGGAGATAGCATAGAATATCTTTCTTTGCCTTTTTATCATCATATAGCATACCATTAAGCGCAAAAAGCAGATATCACTGTAAGCACTGCCGCCAATGCAAAAGGCGTACACAAAAAGCCTGTTGCGATATATTCCTTTGTATAGGTCATACCGCCTGATGAGAAGCCCGAGAATATCTCTTTGAAATAGTTTGGAACTATTTTTGCGGTAGCAGGTATAGCCTGCAAAATTCCACGATAGCTTCAAATGCGCCTATTCCTACGATAAAGTCTGAAAGCTTTATCCTGCAGTCGTCAGCCGTAACTGTCATTCCTGCGGCAAAAAGTCCCCAATAGCCAAGTATGGTGAGCATACCCTCTGAGCGGTCGAGATAGCCGTAGAAAGATGTGAAGATATCCGCTGAAAGCAAGCAAGATACCACCGACAGAAGCACCACCGCAAGTGGTACGATAAAGGCTCTTGTTGTCTTTAAGCTCCACCTGCTTTTTCATGTTGGCAATAAGGAAAATGATAAATCCCACAAAGCCGACCGCAAGCACAGCGGCAGATATAAAGAATATAAATTTTTTTTCGTTTAGATAAAGAGTACGGTTGACGCTTTCGTCCATACCGTATTTGATATTCTGTGTGAAATAATACGGTATTGTGATAACACACAGAACAAGCACAGCAATAATGCTGTAAACTCCGCACAGCTTTTGTGCAGACTCGGCAGACATATTCAGAATAAAATCCGACTTTTCCCGAACTGCCGAAAAGGTGCTTTTTACCTTGATTGGTAGTGACCTCTTTTTTCTCTTTTGCTTTTGACATAAAAAATCCCCCAAAAAGCATAGATATTTTATTATTTTATGATTGAAAATTAAAAAATCATCGCCGCAGGCGATACCTTAATTCCTCACTCCTCACTCCTCATTCCTCATTAAAAACAGAGCGGGGAAATAAAAAAGCAGGCAAACCCCTAAAGTCTGCCCGCTGTTTTTACACAATTTACTTTGCGTATTCGATAGCTCTGCTCTCACGGATAAGATTGACCTTGATCTGTCCCGGATAATCCATTTCAGTTTCGATCCTCTTAGCGATCTCACGAGCAACGAGCACCATTTTTTTCATCGTTGATCTTCTCAGGCTGTACCATGATACGAACCTCACGGCCTGCCTGTATAGCAAAGGATTTCTCAACGCCCTCATAGGACGTGCAGATCTCCTCAAGCTTCTGGAGCCTCTTGATATAGTTCTCATAGTTCTCGCTTCTTGCTCCCGGTCTAGCGGCGCTTATTGCGTCTGCCGCCTGAACAAGTGCCGCAACAACAGTTCTTGTTTCAACGTCGCCATGGTGAGCCTCGATAGCATGAATAACTTCAGGGCTTTCCTTGTACTTTCTACATACGTCAACACCTATCTGAACGTGTGAGCCTTCTATCTCATAGCTGAGAGCTTTTCCTATATCGTGGAGCAGTCCTGCTTCTTCCAGATTTGCGTCAACGCCAAGCTCTGACGCCATCATTCCTGCAAGGTGAGCGACTTCAATAGAGGATGTTTAAGCACGTTCTGTCTATAGCTCGTTCTATAGCGCAGAACGTCCAAGAAGCTTTAACAAGCTCGTGGTTCACACCGTGAACATTGGTTTCGAGAATAGCTCTCTCGCCCTCCTGCTTGATCTTCAGCTCGACTTCACGCTTAGCCTTTTTCTACCATTTCCTCAATGCGTGTAGGGTGTATACGTCCGTCCTGGATAAGCTTTTCAAGTGCGATCCTTGCGACCTCTTTCTCACCTGATCAAAGCACGAGATGGTGATAGCCTCAGGAGTATCGTCAATGATAAGATCAACGCCTGTGAGTTTCGATAGTTCTGATATTTCTTCCCTCACGTCCGATTATCCTGCCCTTCATCTCATCATTAGGCAATGCAACGACTGACACTGCTGATTCAGACACCTGATCGGCGGCACACCTTGAGATAGCAAGCGAAATATACTGTCTGGCCTTAGCCTCACAGTCATCCTTCACCTGATTTTCAAAGTTTGTGACCCTCACAGCCTTTTCATGCACCAGATCCTCGTCCAGCTTTTGAAAGCAGATAATCCTTAGCCTGATCAACAGTGAACTGAGATATCTTTTCAAGCATATCGAGCTGTGACTTCTTGATCCTGTCAGCCTCAGCTACCTTTTCGTCAGCATTTTTTTTCAGCTTGTTCTGGAGAGTTTCTTCCCTTTTTTCTCCAAATTATCGAGCTTTCTGTCGATAGACTCCTCTTTCTGCTGAACACGTCTTTCCTGTCTGGAAACTTCGATCCTTCTCTCTTTAAGCTCTTTTTTTCCGTTTCCTGGCGTGACTTGTGGATCTCGTCTTTCGCCTCGATCAATGCCTCTTTTTTTTCAGAGTTTCAGCGTTTTTCTTTTTGCGTCGTCAACGATACGCTCCGCTTCCTTTTCCGCAGAGCCTACAGCAGCTTCGGCTGTCTTTTTGCGATAGCTTATACCCTGTTTGAAGCAGATAAATCCGCTCACACCGGCACCAAGAACAAGAGCAAAAACTACACATAGTAGAATAGCAATACCTGGTTCCATGTATAGCTTTCCTCCTTCTTAGAAAGTATGGATATCCATATTTTTGTGCGTAAAAAACGCATGAAAAAAGATATCCACCTGATATTAAATTGTAAAGATACAAAATTGCAAAATTTATTTTATAAAAAACATCAGAATAATACAAAAAACTATACTTCATCTTTCAGTTATATAAAAATTATAATGCATAATATTATTGTATAATAAAACTTCTCTGTTGTCAAGAATTTTTTTAGTTAAATCCACAAAAATTATATATTTTTCTAACAAACCCCTTGACAAGCGGGTGAAGAGGTGTTAAAATGTTAGTCGAAGCAAAAGAGAAAAAGTCTTTTTGCAGTTATACTTGAAAGCTTTGACGGGGAAGCCCCCGGCGAAAGGTCTTTTTCAGAGAGCGCCGCACGTTTTTATACGAGCTGTGAGCGGTGCAGGACTAGGCAGAGGAGGATACCGCCCCTGAGTGCGTTTAATACACGCCGCAGGCTCAGCGTTAAAGCGAGCAGCATGAGTTGTGCAGGAAACTGCGCATGAAGTTGGGGAACCACGATATCATCGTCCCATAGGATATTTGTATCCTTATGGGACTTTTTGTCATGTAAGACGGTGATGATACTATGAAAGACAGGAAAGCCATGAAAACAAGGCGTATCCTTTGCGATCATTTGCTATACCATTGGGTTTTGCGCTTATGGCGCAGCGGGATATGTTTGCTGGTTATCATGGAACGGGACTATATCCGACAAGCAAAGGGTTTCTCACCTTCCTGCCCATATGGATAGTATCATACTGGTTCAACACATTTTTCTCTCAGCTTGTTTGCAGGGTGAAAAAGACGGCCCAGGCAATGGGCTATCAAAAAAAGGCAAGGCACGTTTTGAGCGACATTTCAACGGTGCTGAGCGTAGTGCTTCTTTGCTTCTGGATATATGTGTATGTTTCGCAGTATACAGAACTGCTGAACTTCAAATAATAGGCCTGTAGGGCGACCTCAAGTCGCCCACAAAAAAAACGTGTGATATATGACGCATTACAAAAAAAACAACGTGTTTATGCACGTTATAATAAAGAATTACAATATTATATAAATCGGAGGAATCAAAAATGATCAAGCTGAAATTAAAAGACGGCTCTGTCCGTGAGATCGAAAAAGGCAATGCCTGCAAGCGAGATAATCAAGGATATCGGCATGGGACTTTACAAAGCTGCCTGCTGCGTAAAAGCTGGACGGCGAAGTTTTCGACATGAGAACTGTCGTTGACCATGACTGCCATTTTGAGGTCATGACTTTTGACTCAAAGGCTGGTAAGGAAACTTTCTGGCACACAGCTTCTCACCTTATGGCGCAGGCTGTAAAAAATCTTTATCCTGAGGCAAAGCTTGCAAGAGGTCCTGCTACAGACACAGGCTTCTACTATGATTTTGAGGTGGAAAAACCTTTTACGCCTGCTGACCTTGAAAAGATACAGGCCGAAATGAAGAAGCTTGCAAAAAGAGGGCTATGCTTTGGAGCGTTTTGAGCTTTCTGCTGACGAGGCTATAAAGCTCATGGAGGAAAGACACGAAGATTACAAGGTAGAGCTTATCCACAAGCATGACGATAAGGGCGAAAAAGCTTTCATTTTACAAGCAGGGTGATTTCGTTGACCTTTGTGCAGGTCCGCACATAATGAGCGTTGCACCTATCAAGGCTGTTAAGCTTCTTTCATGCACAGGTGCATACTGGGGGCAAGGCAGAGGACGGCAAGCAGCTTTCAAAATTTACGGAACTGCATTCCCTAAGGCTTCAATGCTCGATGAGTTCCTTAAACAGCAGGAGGAAGCTAAGCTTCGTGACCACAACAAGATAGGCAGAGAGCTTGAATATTTCACAACTGTTGATTGTATCGGTCAGGGACTTCCTGTTATGCTTCAAAAGGGTGCAAGAGTTATCCAGCTTCTTCAGCGTTGGGTAGAAAGATGTCGAGCAGGCAAAAGGGCTGTCTGCTTACAAAGACTCCGCTTTTCGCAAAGGTAAAAGAGATCTTTATAAGATATCAGGTCACTGGGATCACTATCTTGACGGAATGTTCATTCTTGGCGACCCTTATGATGAGAAAAAAGAGTGCTTCGCACTTCGTCCTATGACTTGCCCATTCCAGTATCAGGTGTTTCTTAACAGACAGCGTTCATACAGAGAGCTTCCAATGAGATTGACAGAGACTTCTACGCTGTTTAGAAACGAGGACAGCAGTGAATGCACGGTCTTATCAGAGTAAGACAGTTCACACTATCTCTGAGGGTCACTACATTCTCAGACCTGACCAGCTTTGAAGAGGAGTTCAAGGGCTGTTTGGAGCTTGCTAAGTATTTCCTTGACACTGTTGGTCTGTGATGACTGCAATTCAGATTCTCCCAGTGGGATCCTTGCCAACCCTAAGAACAAGTACGAGGGGCACGGCTGAGCAGTGGGAGCACGCACAGGCTGCAATGAAGACTATTCTTGACGACCTTGGCGTTGATTACGATATCGGTATCGACGAGGTTGTTCTTATGGTCCAAAGCTCGACATTCAGTACAAGAACGTTTACGGCAAGGAAGACATCGCTTGTTACTATCCAGATAGATATGCTTTTGGCTGAAAGATTTGGTATGTACTATGTTGACAAGGACGGTCAGAAGCTTTCACGTCATTCACAGAACTTCGCGGCTGCTTTGGCTGCTTGCCAATAGCGAGCATTTCAACGGCGTTCTTCCTCTGTGGCTCCACAGGCAGGTAGAGACACAACTCTATCAAGGAGGGTCATGCTGAATGCAACTCAGAAGATAATGCACGACAGAGACTGACTGCTATGGGCATGAGAGTTACTGTTGACAACAGAGATGAGAACATTGGTACTAAGATCAAGGCTGCAAGACTTGAGAGGGATACCTATGCTCATCATTGGCGACAACAGGTAAGCTGCTTACGGTTACTGTTCGTTCAGAAAGAGGGCGAAGCTTCCTGCAATGCCTGTTGACGAAGCTTATCTTCGATGAAGAGATAAAGACTAAGGCGAAGTAATTGGTAGCAAAACATCGAAAGGTGCGTAAAAACGACGTTTGTGGCAACAGACGGGACGTCGAGGCAGCCAATCCCCCTACAAAGTAATGTATGGGCGAAAACTGTTGTGAGCCTTGCCAAACAACAATTTTCGTTCGCCCGTTAAACTTTGCTGTCAATGTTTTTATGCGATACCGCACAGGCGTTGCCGTTTATAAAATATGGGGCGAGGACAGGATAAAAATCCGCTTCGGGAAAAGAGGTAATAGATGAAATCGATATGATCTGGACGCTTGGCATTGCATTCTATTTTCTCATAAGGTGCTTCATGGGAAGAAAACAAAAGCTCCGGGACTTTTTCCTTGGTGGCAGAAAGGACTTAACGGCTGGGTAGCGGCACTTTCTGCTCAGGCTTCTTATGTCGAGGCTGGATGCTCATGGAGGTCGCCTGGCGCTGTTTTTATTCGGAACAGGGCGAATATGGATAGGCAGGTCTTTATCATGACTGCTTAACTGGGCGATAGTTTCGGGCGAACTGAAGATACACTATAAGAGCAACAACTCAATGACACTTCAAGTATCTTGAAAACAGATTTGAGGACAAGCACAAGATAATGCTTTTGGTAGGCCATCGTCGGTGGCAATCGTCATATTCTTCCTTGTTTACAGCGTCTGCTCTTTCGGCAGGAAAGTTTTCAACTCTATTCGGTATCGACTATAAGATATGTCTTACTATCGGTGCAGTAGTAATACTTGGCTGCACTTTTATGGGCGGATTTATGGCAGTATGTGTAACTGACTTTGTTCAGGTCTGCTCATGCTGGCAGGAGTTGTGACTATCCCTATCATCGCATTTTTCCTTGTTGGAGCAGGAAACGTTATGGACAACATCACTGCAAGCGGTGTTGAGGCACATCATTATCTTAACATATTCAATGATGAAAAAGGGGTCAGACCCTTTCAGCCATCGACATAATCTTCAGCTCGGCTGGGCGCTTGGTTATTTCGGTATGCCGCACATTCTGGTAAGATTTATGGCTATAAGCTCTGAAAAAAGAGGTAAAAAGTCAAGAGTTATAGGTTGTATGGTGTGCTATATCACTTTTTGCTTCGCTTGCTTTATAGCTATCGTGGGCAGGGCTTATCTTGTGCCTGCACTTGCAAACAACAAGTCTGAGAATGTTTTCATCGAGATGATACAGAAGGTATTCAACTCCGATATCGGTCTGCCATTCGTCGGCGGAATTTTCCTTTGCGGAATACTGGCTGCCATAATGTCAACGGCTGATTCGCAGCTTCTTGTAACTGCCTCATCGGTATCGGAGGATATTTACCACTCATGTATTGCACCTAAGGCGGAGAGCAAGAAAGTCCTGCTTGTGAGCAGGATAACGGTTCTTGCTGTAGCGGTAGTAGCATACATAATAGCACTTGACCCTAACAGCAGTATAATGGGTCTTGTTTCAAACGCATGGGCAGGGACTTGGAGCTTCGTTTGGTCCGATAATACTTATGTCCCTTTATTGGAGGAGAACAAACCTCGCAGGTGCGGCGGCAGGCGTTGCCAGCGGTGCGTTGTCGGTAATAATATGGGATTACATACCGCTTATAAACGGACAGACTTTAGGTGACAGGACCGGGCTTTACTCATTGGTAGTAGGTTTTGCAGTAAGTCTTATACTTATTATTATAGTGAGACTTTGCACAAAGAAGCCGTCCAAGGAAATGCTGAAGGCATTTGATGATGTTAAGAACGGTGTGAACTGCGGTTGTGATGAAAAAAGCATAACAAAGTAAAAGGTCCATGGGTACGCCCACGGACCTTTTGTATTTTATCTTTTAGCTATCATACTTTTCCTTATTTTCGCATCTGAATTCCGTAAACACCGCTTTATTGCCTTTATCCTCATATTTCTGAGCGTAAAGACCAATAACAACTCCCGTGAAATTACCTGCAAGCTCAGTAGACAAAAAACTTCGTTTGTGCTCCGCCCAAGTCTATATATCTCCCGAAAGCGTTTTCGCCTAGAAATTGTATGTAAAGTTGGAAGCATTACAGCAAAGCACAGCCGAGTTTTCTCCCTGTTGGCAATGCTATGACATGATCCTCATGGCGAATATCGCCTATGCAAAGTCTCCGGAACAGCTCGACGCCTTTATCTGTGCGTCTTAACGCTATCTCATAATGCTGATCTGGGGTCATGTAGAACACCAATCCTGCTTCGCCCTCTGTTATCTCGACTTTGCACTCCACGTATAAATTCATTTCTTTCTGTCTTATGCAGATAAAAGCAGGCGAGCCGTCTGCCTCAAAGATCGTATGCTCGTTTGGCGTAAGCTCAAAGCGTTTTTTATCGAGCTTATAAAGGTTCATATCGGGGTTTTGCATAAAGCACCACTCACGTCCGACTTTGGTATTCTCGAAAGTGTATTCTTTCCAAAACTCCTGCCTGATATCCCCGAGTCTGTCGGTTTCAACTTCCTTGCGAGTTGTGCCATTATCGCCCATTGTGAACCAGCCGTTCTCGTCGAAAGTCACTGGTACGAGATAGACTTCTCTGCCTGTAATGTGGTGCATCACCCACATATTTATCATTCTGAACGCAAGGTGGACGCACCAGAAGTTGCCGTTTTCGTCCTCCACAAGGTCACCATGACCGCACCCTTGTATCTCGTATCCACCAAGATTTCTGTTTGTTAGAACTGGGTTGTGAGGATAATTCTCAAAAGGACCATAAGGGGTCTTACCTTTGGCATATACTATCATATGACCGTATTCCGTGCCGCCCTCAGCCGCCATAAGGTAGTATTCGCCCTTTATTTTGTAGAGGTGCGGGCTTTCAAGGAAACGTCCGCCTGCACCCGTCCAGATGGTCTTGCTTGGCGTGAGCTTTTTGCCTGTTTCGATGTCTATTTCGCACTGTGTAACACCATGGTTGCCCTCATCGTCCTCACCATTGGACATAAAGTAGGCTTTGCCGTTCTCAAAATACAATGACGGGTCGATACCGCCCTGCTGAACATAAACAGGCTCAGACCATTCACCATGGATATCGTCAGTGTAGACATAGAAATTTCCGCCATTCGTGACGTTGGTCGTTACCATGTAAAATCTGCCATTATTGTATCTTATAGTTGGGGCATAGATACCGCCACAAGAGCCTGCCCCCAACGGGAGCTGACTTTTTCTTGTGAGAACATGACCTATCTGCTTCAATTCACAAGGTCGTCGCTTTCATAGAGGGGAACGCCCGGGAAGAACTGAAAAAGAGCTGCAAACAAGATAGTATTTGCCCTCAGCCTTACAAATGCTAGGGTCAGGGTAAAAAGCCTGATATGACTGGTTTATGTACTTCATATTGTGACCTCCGTTTATATTTTACAGACATTATAATCTATTTCAGATGGCTTTTCAATAGCTTCTCGTGCAGTATGAGTGAATTTTTGTGCAAATGGAAAAAACAATTTTCAGTTTACGATTTTGAAAGTGGGTAGTGGCGATCAATTGGTACGGATATCTAGGCGGGATAGTAGCTTCGACGGGCAAATGCTGTTCTCTCCTATAGATTTTTTTTTGCGGGGATATATGTTAAGTTAAACGTTTTTTATAGCGTGTTCAGTATAAAAGTTACAAATTGTAATTTTTACTTCAACGTTTGTTCGTATGGCATATAACAGTCTATATTTTGGGGATATATCTTAATATAGAACTTGTGTTCCCTGTGAAAACAAACAAATATTTTAGTCATTTAGGCAAAAAAGCGATAAAATCTGTTGCCAAATTGTAACCTTTATGATATTATGAAGTTGATATACGAAAACGTATAAGATAATTCTGTCGGTTAGGGGCGTTTGGAATGGAAAAGGGGCTGAAAAAAGTTTTTTTCGGCTATGGGCGCAGTATTTTGTGCTGTTATGATGATAATGCTTTGTCAGGTGACAAATGCGGTGAGCTACAGCGAACAGACCGTCACCGTGGACTATGATTATCAGGTCATAGACTCTTTTTTTGAGGGCGTTGACGCTAAAGACGTTCTCGGCTATTCCGACACCGGTTATTACTGCTGTGCAGGATATGTTTCACGTTTTTATGAAGAAAAAGTTCGGCGTTACAGTATACAACATTAACATGGTGGACGACAAGCCTAGCGTGTACTGCTACGGCAAAAGGCGGAGCTTCGTGAAGTGAAAACTCCGCAGGCCGGGGACATAATGCAGGACAAGGATTACTCTCATGTTGCCATTGTAAAGGACTGTCAGGGAACGACGGCCACGCTTATCGAGCAGAACTACAAATGGACTTGGAACGACACTGTTTACACTGTGAAAAACAGAAAGGTACTTACTAACAATCACTATTTCTACAGCCTTTACATAAACGGCGTCGCACAAAGCCTTGACATCGACACGACAAGACCTGTTATCGCAAACGCAGGCTGTGAGAACATCACGGGGAAAAGGCTACAACTGTGAAAGCGGATATTTCTGACAACAGGGCTGTGGCTTCGGTAAAGGTATCCACTTATTTTGAGGGCAACAAGGCAAAGACTATAAGCCGTGTTTACATCGGCGGTGAACTCGCTTTCACACTCAGTAAAGGTAACTGACCTTGGGGGCAAGGACGGATATTATATTACAACCATAACGGCTACTGACGAGGCCGGGAACAGCTCTGAGCAGGTCATAAAGACTTATGTTGACACAACTGCGCCGACCATATCGGGGGCAAAGGTGGAGAACATCACAGCAAAGGGCTTTGATGTTTCTTGCAATGTGAGCGACAAGAGCGGAGTTTCAAAGGTGGTCTTCCTGCTTACCCTACAAAAAATGGTGAAAGTGCAAAAAAAAGAAATACGCAAGCGGAAAGCTTTCGGGTGGCAAGGCTTCGGCTTATGTTTCTGCTGAGGACTATTCAGGTAAAAAGCGGTGAATTTACCGTTAAGATAACGGCTTATGACAAATACGGAAACAGCTCAGCAAAAACTATAAAGGCTAGCATAAAGCCTGCGGCTTCGGTAACATTGGATAAGGCTTCACTGACTCTTGACAAGGGCAAAAAGCAGTGTTATTTCTGCAAAAATGGGTGGTGGAAGCGGTCTGACGGACTTTGTTTCCTGGAAGTCTTCTAACAGCAAAATTGCTTCTGTGTCAGACGGAAAGGTCACTGCAAAAGGGGTTGGCAGAGCAACTATCACGGCATACACAACAGGAGGAAAAAATGTTAAATGTACCGTCACTGTAAAGGGTAAAATCAGTGACAGCAGTATTTCGGCTATAAAGACGCAAAGCTACACAGGGAAGGCGGTTTCTCCTGTGCCTGCAGTGACATATGGTGGCAAAAAGCTTGTAAAGAATACTGACTACACTGTGAGCTACTCAAAGAACACAGCCATAGGTCAGGCAAGCGTAAAAAAAATAACAGGCAAGGGTTTATACAAAGGCACAAAAACTGTGAACTTCAACATTCGTCCTGCCACAGTGACGAAGCTAAAAGTTCTTCCACCGGTGAAAAGAGCGTTAAAAGCTTTCTTGGAAAAAAAAGATTACAGGTGCTGACAGCTACGCTATATACAGATATGACAACACAAGCAAGAAATGGCATAGAATAAAAAACTGTAAAGGCTGTGAGCTTCACTGACAGCGGACTTGCTCGTGCAAAGGGGGGTACAGCTACAAGGTAAAGGCTGTGAAAAAATCTGGCGGAAAAAAAGAATACATTTCGGCTAGCTACTCAAAGGCTGTAGAGGCTGTCACAAAAGCCTGCAAAGGCTTCATGCACGGCTAGATCAGCAGGCAGCGGCAGCATTGAGGTATCATGGAAAGCTGTTGGGGGTGCAAGCGGATATGAGATATACCCTCTTCAAATGGCAGTGATTATGTGAAGTCAGCAAAGGTGGGTGGCTCTCAAAAAGAGTGCTATCGTATCAGGATTTGAGCCTTACTCACTTAGAATGGTAAAGGTAAGGGCTTACAAAACTGTAAACGGAAAAAGACTTCCTACAGGGGCTTTTTCGCAGGCGGTTATGGTTATTGTTAGGTAGGCTGGATACAGAAACATATGATATATAAATAAGCAAGCGATAGGTGATATGCGGGCGACCAAAGGTCGCCCTAGTTCAAGCATTGTAGGGGACGGCAGCCTCGACGTCCCGATTTCAGGAACGTTACCATTTGTAAGATTGCAAAAAAACTTTGTAATTTCGCCATATATCATCGTCGCCACTACGATACATGAGCTGGTACGCTACACAATTGAGGGTAAACCAAACGAGCGAATGATGTTTTTCGCCTCATTTTTATTGCTACACAAAAAAAGGACAGCACTTTGGAAAAAATGCTGTCCTTTTCATTCAGGTCTATCTTTCCATTTTTCAGAACTCTACAGAGTATGGCTTGAAAGCTCGCCGCCACCAAAATCATGGATAGTGCCTGTGAAAGCTCCCTCTGCCCGACCGCAGCCTGCGTCAAAAGTGAGCTGTGAAAGGCTGATCGTCAGCGTTTATTGCAACAAGGACACGCTCACCCTCGAACTCACGCTCGATTATACACTGCTTATTGGTAAGAACAAGGTATTTTGATAGATAGAGCCATAGCAGAGAGCCTTGCTGTTTTTTTGTGCCTCTGCCATTTTGAGATAAGCTCTGTAAGGTCGTTCCACTCAGGCTTTCAAAAACTTACACGGAGCGCAGGGTCGCCCCTCGCTCTTATTTGCCTTTGTTCCCCCACTCTGAGCCGTAATATACACATGGGATACCAGGCATACCAAAGAGCATTCCATAGATAAGTGGCAAATGACGCTCATTTGTGAGCTGGCTTGCTATTCTTGATACGTCATGGTTATCAACAAAACACAGCAGGTGCATACCTCTGTATCTGCACCAGTTCTCAGGTCCGAACTGATTTTTCAGTGAATGGCATATCTCGAACATATTCATGCAGTTGAAGCTTGAATAAAGTCCCATATAGCACTCGTAGTTCGTGCAGGAATGGAGCATTCAGGATTTACCCACTGAGCGTAATCACCATGCAGAAGCTCTCCGATAAGAACGAAATCCTGCTTGAGGCCAATCGCAATGCTGTCTGAGGCGTTTCAAAGAAGTTCTTATCAAAGGCAATATGCAACGTCAAGGCCGAGGTCCGTCTATATCAAACTCCTTGACCCAATTTGTTATGCATTCAAAGATATGATCCATTGTTAAGGTTTAGCTTAACAAGGTCAAAAGTGACCCTCAGCCCTCATACCAAAGTCCGTCATTATAGTTGCTGTTGCCGCCAAAATTGATATGGATAAAATCTTTATATGGTGAGTTCTCACGGTTTTTCAGAACGTCCTGAAAGCCCAGAAGACGTGATTAACGCCGACGTGATTTCATTGAAGCTCTTTGCGACCTTTGCAAAGTCCTCATTTAATGCCGGCAGTAATCTTCTTGCGGTAATCTCTGGTATTATAGCCGTGAGTGTCGGAATCGAACACCGGTGAAAATAGAATAGCGTTGGCAATCTTTTGATATGAGGGTCAATCTATTACCTTTAATATCCTGCTTTCCTCTTTGCCCAAAATAATTTCTCAAATGGCGCACCACAGGAATCAGAGGATAAAGATCTGATAAAATACACTTTCGTATGCCCACATATATTATCTTCCTTTCTGATACTAATAGAAAATGTTGTTCGCAGATGAAATATGGTTTGCTGAGAAAAAAAAAGCTTGGGCTTAGGGGAATGGCATGACGTTTTTCTAGTCCTTAAATTTCTCAGCTTATTTATATTTTTATGAGATATCTGCGAAACTATAGTTAAACTTGTACAAATACAACACTATTATTATATCAAATCCCCAACATATTTCTCAATACTCATTTTTTCATTAATATAATCCACACTTTTGTGCATTTTGTACAACTATTGACAAATCAATCTGTGAGATGATATTATATTTATAACAAATGTCAAAAGGGTTGATTTTTGGTAAAAGGCAGGGATAAAAACATGAAGAAGATACTTGTGCTTTTTCACAGGCGGAACTATCAGGGAGCATTACTGACGGCATAATAGATGTTGAGCGTGAGGAAAATACGCTGTTGTGGAGGCTTACAAGAGTGCATACGGCGATGATGTGGAATTTGAATGTCGACAGGTACTTAATATACTCAGCGAAAACATGGGGTTTTCGGGGGTGGGGAAGAAATGATACACGAGATAAACAACATTGACACGGCTTTTATACTCGGGGAGTTATCCTCACCCACAGGAAGCGACACGCTGGCTTACTTCTGCTCTCGCTTGGAATGTATTTCAGGCATTTTGATATACCACTTTTATTATCGCAAGCAACAAGCCCGTTGCGAGAAAGGTTCAAACGGGCTTTTCAACTTCACCTCGGCGGTGGGGCTTAAAAGAGGAAAATACAAGGGGTGTTTTTCGCTGTACGAAGGGTCATGCTTCCTACCAGGGTGATGATACCTGCAGACACCTGTCGGGACAGGTTTGGGGTTACTGGGTTATGACGGCTTCAATGATTTTTTCGGTTTTTCAGCGGAGTGAGCGAGAATATGCGCCACGCCCTAGGGGAACGGATTTTCCATAATGATGTCAAATTTAGGAAGCGTGTTTCTTTTTTTATAGAGGGTTATCCTGCAATGGACTTCGGGTGCTTTATGCCAAACAGGGACACAGTAGCGGTGCTTTACTCTCCTTATCACAGTGCGACGGCTTGCTTACTGACGTTTCAGAAAGGGAAAAGCTATGCACTGACGGAATTTATCAAGCGATTGCATAACAAAAGAACATTATGGTGTATATTTGCGGTCTGAAAAGAAAAGTGCCCTATATACTCCACTGTGGCGGAATAATAAAGGCGGCAGCATACCAATATATACACCACCTCAGCGGTGGCGGCTTATGAAGCTTCTGCTTGCCCACAATCAGGAGGAAATATTCTGTGAAGAAAAGAGGTCATGGGGGAAAGACCTTTTCTTTGAGGAAGGTAAAAAATTCTCATAAACATTGTTTCAGTTATTGACAAAATGCTGAGCTTGTGATAAAAATCAAAGTATATTAAAATAGTATATTTAGAAAAAGTACAACGGAGGTTAATAAAAATGGCGACACAAAAATTTCAGACTTTCAGTTATTTATATTGGTGCAGACGATCATGACATTGACCTTTTGAGGAGTATGTTTGTGCCAAACGGCGTTTCGTTCTTACGTTATCATTGACGAGAAGATGGCGGTAATGGACACTGCTGACCCTAGGGTAACGGACGTTTGGTTTGACAATCTTGAAAAAGGCTTTTGGGCGGCAGAAAGCCTGATTATCTTGTTGTTCAGCACATGGAGGCCTGACCATGCAGGAAACATCAAAAAGCTTGCTGAGAAATATCCTGAAATGAAGATGAGTGGGGAAACGCAAAGACTTTCCCTATGATGAAGCAGTTTTTCACCATTGACGGACTTGACGAATAGGTCTGTTGTGGTAAAAAGGGGGACACGCTTTCTCTTGGAGGCCACACACTTCAGTTCGTAATGGCGCCTATGGTACACTGGCCTGAGGTAATGGTGACTTACGAGCAGACCAGAAAAAAGCTTTTGTTCTCTGCTGACGGTTTCGGAAAGTTCAGCGGCACTTGATGTTGAGGAGGACTGGGCTTGAGGCTAGAAGATACTATTTCAACATTATTGGGCAAATACGACTTACAAAGGTACGGTCTTTTCAAAAAGGCGTCAAGCACTGGACATAAAGATGATACTGCCTTTACATGGTCCCTATACTCAAAGAAGATCTTGGTTTTTATCTTGGACTTTACAACACATGGTCAAGCTATCCCAGCCTGAAGGTAAAGGCGTATTCATGGCGTATGCGTCGATACACAACACTGCAAAGGCGGCTGAAAGTTCGGCGAGATGGCAAAAAAAAAGGGTGCTGAGAGGTAGTTATCAGCGATCTTTCAAGAAGTGACATGGCCTTGAAAATATCGGGGACGCTTTCAATATGACAGAATCGTGCCCTTAGCTTAAGCAGTTATGACGGTGGTGTGTTCCCTGTTATGGAGGGACTTTCTTATGCACCTGAAGTCAAAGAACTATCAGAACAGAAAGATAGGGTCTTGTAAAGAAACGGTTCATGAGCTCGACTGCGGCAAGAGTTATGAAGGGCTATGTGGAAAACTTCAAAGAATGTTACCATTGCTGAGCCTGTTGTGACTATCCGCTCTACGCTTAATGAGGCTTCGGAAAAGGCTTTGGGCAGGGATTGGCTGAGGTCATGGCTAAGGGGTGAATAAATTTCGCTCAGTCAGATAAATCAGACACAAAAAAATGCGGGCGGCCAGAGGTCGCCCACACAATGAAAAAGGCAGGACGTTTTGTCCTGCCTTTGTGTTATATCACATTGCCGTCTGTGGTGATTATTCTTACTGCCACGGGGATATTTTTGCCGCCTGTCGGTGACTGCTTTTCTTACTGCGTGTTCTATTCCGCCACAGCATGGAACTTCCATTCGGGCTACTGTTATGCTGCGGATATTGTTTCTTTTTCACTATCTCGCCAAGCTTTTTCGGAGTAGTCTGTGGCGTCAAGCTTCGGACAGCCTATGACGGTTATTTTGCCTGTCATGAAATCGGAATGGAAGCTTCCGCAGGCATAGGCTGTGCAATCCGCAGCAACAAGCAGGTCTGCACCGTCAAAGTATGGTGCGTTCACAGGTACAAGCTTTATTTGCACAGGCCACTGCATAAAAGCTGTGACGGAGTTTTTTTGCTGACGGGGTATCTACCGGGGCTGGCTTTTTAGCAAATGTTTTCATCATTGAGCCTGGACAGCCATGGAAAACAGGCTTGCCAAAGACGCTTTTTGTTTTCTTCCACTGCCTTTTTTCGTCATAGGCGGCAGCTTCTCGCTCAACAAAGGATATGGCGTTCGTTGGGCAGCCTGGAAGACAAATCTCAAGGCCGTCGCAATAATCGTCACGCATAAGCTTTTGCTTTTGCCGTTCACCATGCCTATTGCACCCTCGTGGCAGGCTTTTTTGCACAAGCACCACAGCCATTGCACTTTTTCTTCGTCTATTTGTATTACTCGTCTTATCATATGGTTACCTCCGTATTTTTATTGATATCTTTCGTTTCGGCATAAAGCTCTTGACTTTATGCTATGATTATAATATAATCTTATCGCAAAGTCTGTTGTAATTACAACAAAAGCATAAAAATTATTTCGTAAAAATGAGGAAGATAAAATGGATAATAAATACATCAAGATAATAAAAGGCACTCCCCTTTTCCAGGGCATGAGCGACGAGGAGATAGCTCAGTTTCTCAGACCTGACGGCAGTGGCATAAAAAGCTTTCGCAAGGAAAGCTATATTTTTTCACGCAGGAGACAAGTCCGCTTATTTTGGCATACTTCTGGAGGGCAAGGCGCTTATCGAACGTGACGAGCTTTTGGGGGCGGCAGGAGCATAATCGCTCCTTTAGAGGCAGGACAGCTTTTCGGAGAGGTCTATGCCTGCACAGGTGAACCGCTTGGGGTGAGCGTATGTGCAAAGGAGCAATGCACAGTGCTGTTTTATCCCCTGAGTCTATTATAAAGGAAAGCTCGACGCTGACGGCTAGGCTTCTAAAGATAACGGCTATAAAAAAATCTCAGGCTCAACGAAAAAGATACAAGTGATAACCCCCCAGAACTATCAGAGAGCGTGTTATGGCTTATCTTTCTTCGCTTGCAAAGAAAAAGCGGATCGCACATTGTCACGACGAATTTCGACCGTCAACAGCTTGCAGATTTTTCTCTGCGTTGACCGCAGTGCGCTGTCAACAGAGCTTGGAAAAAATGCACCGTGAGGGGCTGATAGATCTAAATGGTCGGGAGTTTATACTGCCTGAAAACTGTTCTCGTGGAACGTGATTTGTTAATTTATATGTAAATAATAAGTCATTTAACCATATTCATTTTTTCCGCTCTTTTTAAAGAAAAAAATTGCATATTTTATATTGACACAACCTGCTTTGTGTTGTATAATATATATAGTGCCGCCGTGACAGTTCATAATTACTTAAACGTTTATTGCGGAAATGTATTTATTTACAAATAGTCACGGTATTGGGAAATTGATTGAAAGGATTGATTGCTTTGGCAAAGAAGAATGAAAGCATAAGCGACAAGATCGTTCGTTTGTATAAGGAGGGTTACTCCATTCCTGAGATAGCAAAAGAAATGGAGATGCCTAAGGATAATGTTCCGAGAATACTTGAAAAAGCACTTCCCTGACTATGCAAGCTTTTGAACAGCCTGTAAGAGAGGGTGCTGATGAAAACGGCAACGGAAAGAAGAGCGTTTTCAATATGTCTGTAAGCGAGCTTTTCGGAAAGAAGAACAAAAAGCAGGAGAACGTTGAGCCTGCAAGGGTAACTGTAAATCTGGCTATGGACGATGACGGATTTGTTGATCACAGTGTTGCGGCTATCGCCTCAATGCTTCAGAAAGGCAGAAGCGTAAACGATATCGCAGGATTCTTTAATAAAGATCCTGAGGATATCAAGGCTTGTTCAGGGCTGCATGGACGAGCATTTCAAAAAGAATGAATACATAGCAAGGGCCCAAAGGTCGACCCTGCGTCTGAGCATAAGGAAGAGCCTGTTCAGAACATAACTGATCCGCTGGCGGCAAGCCTTGCAAGCGGCATTGCAAAGAGAAAGAGCAATATGTATGCAACAGGTATCGAAACACCTGCAAAGGCTGAACCTTGCTTCCGCTCCTGTTCCTCCTGAGGACAATAGCGTTCACCTTGTTACTCCTGAGGCTCTCAAAGAGGCTGAGGAAAAAAGCTAAGGCAGAGGAAAATGCAAAGGCTGAAGCTGCTGTGGCTGAGGAAGTTCCTACAATGGACGAGGTTGAGATGCCGTCCATCGAGCCTATAAGCCTTGATGACACAATGGTGGTTTCACCTGCACCTGAGTCTACTATGCCGTCTATAGAAGACGAGATAGCTGAAAAAAGAAAGCTGCGGAAGCTGAAAATACAAATAATAATGAGGAGGGCGAGAATATGGGTATGAGTCCAATGGAAAAAATGCGTATGTTTGCGCAGGAGCAGATCGAGCTGAACAACAAGAAGATCGACGAGCTTAAGGCAAGCATTGCTGAAACTGAGGCAAAGTCTTTGGATCTCGGTAAGCAGGCAAGCGATATCTACGAGGAGATCGTTAGGCTTCAGGAAAAGGCTAAGGCACTCAACGCCGAGAAGGAGCAGGTTGATATTCAGATCAGTCAGGTAAACGCTGAGATCGAAGGCATCAGAAAAGAAAACAACGAATTCAAGAGCTATATGTAATAGCATCTTATTCAAATCATAAGGCAGGAGGCTTCGGTTTCCCTGCCTTTTTTATTTGCGAGGAATGAAGTAGAAAAATAGCACAGATGATAAACGAAAAGAAGCAGGACGTCGTCCCCACAGGTGGTGGCAGGCTGATGTTTTTGATTAAAGTCAAACTCTTTTGCCTGAAAGTATTGAAAAATAACGGCAAATATGGTACAATGCTTTTTATAAACCTTGAAAGGATATTTTATATGAGCAATATACTTATTCTGGCATTCCTGTTCTTTGCGGGGTGTCTGATAGGCTGGGGGATAGGGAAGTTATTTTCAGACGATTTGAGCCTAACAACAAAGCAAGAAAATGGATAAACCCCGGCTTTCTTATTGGTCCTTATCTGCCTTTATACGGCTTCGGGCTTTGCACCCTTTATCTGCTGGCGGGACTTGAAAAATTTATACACACTGACAACACGGCTTTGCAGAAGTTTATACTTTTTTTGCTTATGGCTATTGCAATGACAGTGATAGAGCTTATTGCAGGCGAGATATTCATTGTGAAAATGCACGTCAAGCTGTGGGACTACACTGGAAACAAATTCAACTATAAAGGCATAATATGTCCGTTGTATTCACTCATATGGGCAGCACTGGGCGCGGTCTATTATTTCTTTATACACCCATACATTCTTGACGCACTCAACTGGCTTGCGAATAATTTGGCGTTCTCGTTCTTTATTGGATTTTTCTATGGTGTTTTTTTGCTATCGACCTATTCTATTCCCCTGAAGCTGGCAGAGAAGATAAAAAACGTTTGCGGAAGAGAACGATATGGTCATCAGATACGAGGAGTTCAAACGGCACATCAGGGAAAGTTCAGAGGAGAGAAAAGAGAAATACAGATTTATGCTTTCCATGGGCTCAGGTGCAAGGCTTGGCGAGCATTTGAAAAAAGTATCGTGACAAACAGCGTGAGGAGCAACGTGGACACAGGCTCAATGACTTTATATCAAAAATAAAAAAAGTCGGATACATGAAAATTAACAAAATAACCATTGACAAAAACATCAGCATGGTGATATACTGATTTCATATGTAAAAAAACGTTGACGAAGACAGTAGGCCTTTTATGCGAAAATCTCAGCGAGCCGCCGACAGTGAGAGGGCGGTATGATTAGCTTCAGGCTGAATATCACTTCCGAGTTGCAGGCTGAAAAATCAGTATGATAAGTAAGCTTCGCCGCTTTTCCTGCGTTAAAGGGAACGCATATGTCAGTATGCTGAAAAAGGTGGTTTGCGAATGGCTTTACGGCTTTCGTCCTGTTTCAGGGCGGAAGCCTTTTTATTGCATTTTATCTTTATGCGTAACTGATCGTTTATTACAAAATCAGAAAGGATTGATCTTCGTGTACAAAAAGGTTTGACACCAATCTGAACTTCGTTCAGAGAGAAAAAAGAAGTGGAAAAAGTTCTGGGACGATAACAATATCTTTGTGAAAAAAAGTATTGACAGCCGTAAAAAAGGGCGAGTCCTATGTTTTTCTATGACGGACCGCCAACGGCTAACGGTAAGCCGCATATCGGTCACGTTCTTACCCGAGTTATCAAGGATATGATTCCGAGATACCGTGCTATGAAAGGCTATCAGGTCTCCTCGTAAGGCTGGCTGGGACACACATGGTCTGCCTGTTGAGCTTGAGGTAGAGAAAATGCTTGGTCTTGATGGAAAAGATCAGATTGAGAAATACGGTATGGAACCATTTATCAAGAAATGTAAAGAGAGTGTATGGAAATACAAAGGAATGTGGGAGGATTTCTCAGGCACTGTTGGCTTCTGGGCTGACATGGAACACCCTTATGTTACCTATGACAACAATTTTATTGAGTCTGAATGGTGGGCTTTGAAGCAGATATACGAAAAGGGGCTTGCTTTACAAGGGCTTCAAGATCGTTCCCTACTGCCCACGCTGCGGCACACCGCTTTCTTCTCACGAAGTTGCTCAGGGCTACAGGACAGTTAAAGAACGTTCTGCTATCGTTCGTTTTAAGCTTGTTGGCAAGGACGAATACTTCCTTGCATGGACAACAACTCCCTGGACACTTCCTTCAAACGTTGCACCTCTGCGTAAACCCCGATGAAACTTACTGCAAAGGTTGAAGCCGCTGACGGCTACACTTATATCTTGCCGAAGCGCTTCTGACACTGTTCTCGGCAAGCTTGCAACTGAGGACAAGCCTGCATACAAGGTGCTTGAAACTTACAAGGGCAAGGATCTTGAATATATTGAATACGAGCCGCTTTTTATGAGTGCGCAGGCGAAAGCGCAAAGAAGCAGGGCAAAAAAGGGTCACTTTGTTACCTGTGACAGCTATGTAACTATGTCAGACGGTACAGGTGTCGTTCATATCGCCCCTGCTTTCGGTGAGGACGACTCTAAAGTCGGAAAGAAGTATGATCTGCCTTTCGTTCAGTTCGTTGACGGCAAGGGCGACATGACTGCTGAAACTCCATATGCCGGAATATTCGTAAAGGACGCTGACCCTGAGGTACTCAAAGACCTTGACAAGTCAGGCAAGCTTTTTGCCGCTCCTAAGTTCGAGCATGATTATCCGCACTGCTGGAGATGCGGCTCACCTCTTATCTACTATGCAAGAGAGTCTTGGTTCATCAAAATGACAGATGTCAAGGACAGACTTATCGCAAACAACAACACCATCAACTGGATTCCTGAAACAATCGGTAAGGGACGTTTCGGTGCATGGCTTGAAAATGTTCAGGACTGGGGTATTTCAAGAAACAGATATTGGGGTACGCCGCTGAACATTTGGGAGTGCGAGTGCGGTCACAGACATTCTATCGGTTCTATTGAGGAGCTTAAGTCAATGTCTGACAACTGCCCTGATGATATCGAGCTTCACAGACCATACATCGACGCTGTAACTATCAAATGCCCTAAGTGTGGAAAACAGATGCACCGTGTATCAGAGGTAATAGACTGCTGGTTCGACTCAGGTTCAATGCCATTTGCACAGCACCACTATCCATTTGAGAATAAGGAAGTGTTTGAACAACAGTTCCCTGCTAAGTTCATTTCAGAAGCCGTTGACCAGACAAGAGGCTGGGTTCTATTCACTCCTTGCTATCTCAACGCTTATATTCAACAAGGCTCCTTACAAGAACGTTATCGTTCTTGGCCTTGTACTCGATAAAGACGGTCAGAAGATGTCAAAGTCAAAGGGCAACGCAGTAGACCCGTTCGAGTCACTGGCTAAATACGGTGCAGACGCTATCAGGTGGTATTTCTACACCAACTCTGCTCCATGGCTACCTAATAAGTTCCATGACAAGGGCGTAACAGAGGGTCAGAGAAAGTTCATGGGCACGCTCTGGAACACCTATGCATTCTTCATCCTCTATGCAGAGATAGACCAGTTCGACCCTACAAAGCATGAGATAGAATATGACAAGCTTTCTGTAATGGACAAGTGGCTGCTTTCAAAGATGAACTCTATGATAAAGGCTGCTGACGACAACCTTAACAACTACAGGATACCTGAGGCTGCAAAGGCTATGCAGGAGTTTGTTGATGATCTTTCCAACTGGTATGTAAGAAGAGGCAGAGCAGAGAGATACTGGGCACAGGGGTATGTCACAGGACAAGATAAACGCTTACATGACTCTTTACACTGCTATCGTTACGCTCTGCAAGTGTGCAGCACCTATGGTGCCTTTCATCACTGAGGAAATATATCAGAATCTTGTTAGAAGCGTTGACAAGGACGCTCCTGAGAGTATCCACCTTTGCGATTATCCTGTTTGCGACGAGAACATGATAGACGAAAAGCTTGAAGCTGACATGGAGGAAGTTCTGGAGATAGTTGTTCTGGGACGTTCTGCAAGAAACGGCGCAAGCCTTAAAAAAACCGTCAGCCTTTGAGCGTGATGTACGTTGCAGCAGACCACCCACTTTGACAGCTACTATATCGACATCATCAGGGACGAGCTTAACCTTAAGGACGTTCAGTTCTCAAATGATGTATCTGCATATATTGATTATAAGTTCAAGCCACAGCTCAAGACACTTGGTCCAAAGTACGGCAAGCAGCTTGGTGAGATAAGAACAACAGCTTTCACAGCTTGACGGTCACAAGGCTATGGGCGAGCTGAACGAAACTGGCAGCCTGAAACTCACGCTTTCAAGCGGTGAGATAGCACTTGACAAGGATGATGTTCTCATCGAGTCTGAGCAGAAAGAGGGGCTTCTACACCCTTTCTGAAAACGGTGTTACTGTAGCTATCAGCACTGTTCTCACTCCTGAGCTTATTGAAGAGGGCTTTGTAAGAGAAATCATTAGTAAGATTCAGACAATGAGAAAGGATTCGGGCTTTGAGGTAATGGATCACATCACTGTTTCTGTAAGCGGCAGCGAAAAGGTTATGGCTGTTGTTGACAAGAACAGAGAGGCTATTTCTCATGACGTTCTTGCAGACGATATCGTTCTTGGCGAAAATGTCGGCAACGAAAAGGATTGGGATATCAACGGCGAAAAAAGTTTCTATCGGCGTGAAGAAGAACTAATTCTGAGACATAAAAAAAAATCAAGACAGGACAGCTTTCGGGCTGTCCTGCTTTTTTTCGTTTTGGGTTATAAGCCATGCACAGCTCCCCTACATAAAACACAAAAAATGGCGAGGTGAAAGACCTCGCCATTGGTTTTTATATTACTTTCTTGCTTCCAGAGCGGAGATAGATTCCATTATCTTTGACATCTTCTCCTCTGCCTTTGCAAGCTTTGCCTTTTCGGCTTCGATAAGCTGTGCTGGGGCTTTTGCAAGGAAGCCCTGATTGCTGAGCTTCTTGCTAAGGAAGTCTATATCCTTCTGTGCATTCTTTCTGTCCTTATCAAGACGTGCAAGCTCCTTGTCAACGTCTATGATATCCGCAAGCGGAATGAAAAAATCTTGCACTGTCTGTAACAGCGGCGGCGCAATCCTTTTCCTCGCACTTATCTGTAATGATGACCTCAGATGCAGAAGCAAGTCTTTCAAAGAACATTACGCCCTGTGAGAATACTTCCGGCTGTGCAGTTTCAATATAAAGCTTTGCCTTTACAGACGGCGGAACGTTCATTTTCGCCACGGCAGTTTCTTATGCTCTTTATGCCTGCGATTATCTTCTCAAATGTTGCTTCTTCATCGGCAAATTCAAGCTTTTCGTCATATACAGGGTAATCCTGAACCATGATAACTGTGCCGTCATTTACGAGAGCCTGCCAAGATCTCCTCGGTGATATAAGGCATGAATGGGTGGAGCATTTAAGCATACCCTTCATTACCCACACGAGAACTGCCTGTGCTGTGGCCTCTGTTTCACCGCCTGCGGCTATTCTTGGCTTTGTAAGTTCGATATACCAATCGCAATAGATATCCCAGATAAAGTCATAAAGCTTTTGAAACTGCTACGCCAAGCTCGAACTTATCAAGATTATCGTTTACTTCCTTTGCAAGAGTGTTGAACTTTGATATTACCCACTTCATCCTCAACATTGAGGTTTTCAGGGAGCTTATCAGCCTTGAAATCGTCAGGAAGATTCATCATGATAAATCTTGCGGCGTTCCATATCTTATTGGCAAAGTTTCTTGAGGATTTTACCTTATCCTCGATAAATCTCATATCGTTTCCAGGTGCGTTGCCTGTTGCGAGCATAAATCTCAGGGCATCTGCGCCGTACTGGTCAATGATAACAAGCGGATCGATACCGTTGCCGAGAGATTTTGACATCTTTCTGCCCTGTGAATCTCTAACAAGACCATGGATAAGAACAGTATCAAAAGGCTTCTGCTTCATGTTCTCCATGCCTGCAACTATCATTCTGGATACCCAGAAAGGAATGATGTCATAGCCTGTTACGAGAGTGTTTGTTGGATAGAAATATTCCAGCTCCTTCGTCTTTTCCGGCCAGCCGAGGGTGGAGAAGGGCCACAGTGCTGATGAGAACCATGTATCCAGTGTATCCGGGTCCTGACGCATTTCCTTGCCGCACTTAGGACAGCAAGCATGGTCTTCCTTTTGTTACCACAGTTTCACCGCAATCGTCGCAATAAAATGCCGGTATCTGATATGACCCCACCAAAGCTGTCTTGAAATACACCAATCTCTGATATCGTTCATCCAGTTAAGGTAGTTCTTCTCAAATCTTTCAGGAACAAACTTGATAGAGCCGTCCTCAACAGCCTTTATTGCAGGCTTTGCAAGCTCGTCCATTTTAACGAACCACTGGAGGGATACTCTTGGCTCGACTGTTGTTCCGCAGCGGTAGCAAGTACCTACATTATGCTCGTGGTCCTCAACATAAGCAAGGAAGCCGCCCTTTTCGAGATCCTCGACTATCTTCTTTTTCTTGCTTCGTATCTGTCCATGCCTGCATACTCAGGATAATCGTCAACTATCTTTGCGTCCTCAGTAAGAACGTTGATAACAGGCAGGTTATGTCTTTTTACCGACTTCAAAGTCGTTAGGGTCATGGGCAGGAGTTATCTTTACAACGCCTGTACCAAACTCCATATCAACATAGCTGTCGGCAACAACAGGTATCTCTCTGCCAACAAGCGGCAAAGTAAGTGTCTTACCTACGATATCCTTATATCTTTCGTCCTTTGGTTTACTGCAACGGCAGTATCGCCCAGGAGCGTTTCGGGACGTGTTGTAGCAATCTCTACACTGCCGCTTCCGTCAGAAAGAGGATATTTCAGATGCCAGAAGTGACCGGCCTGATCTTCATACTCAACCTCTGCGTTTGAGATAGATGTACGGCAATGCGGGCACCAGTTGATTATTCTTTCGCCTCTATAGATAAGTCCCTTATTATAGTAGTTTATGAAAACTTCCTTTTACAGCCTTTTGAACAGCCCTCGTCCATTGTGAAACGCTCTCTGTCCCAATCGCAGGAAGAGCCGAGCTTTTTGAGCTGCTCAACTATTCTGCCGCCGTATTTCTTTTTCCAATCCCATGCTCTTTCAAGGAAACCGTCCCTGCCGATATCGTCCTTTGTAAGACCCTCTTTACGCATAGCTTCAACTATCTTTGCTTCTGTTGCGATAGAAGCGTGGTCTGTACCAGGTAATCCACTCTGCGGCATATCCGCTCATTCTCTTCCAGCGGATAAGTATATCCTGCAAAGTTTCATCAAGGGCATGACCCATATGGAGCTGTCCTGTGATGTTCGGTGGTGGGATAACTATACAGTATGGCTTTTCTTGGAATCAGGCTCAGCGTGGAAAAATCCGCCGTCAAGCCAATATTTGTAGATCTTATCTTCTACCTTATTAGGCTCATAAAGCTTTGAAAGCTCTTTTTCATTATAAAACAATTCCTTTCGCAAATATTTTTTCTATCACAGTATCGTGGCAAGACCAAGAGGTATTGCCTTTTTGCCGTCAGACTCGTGTCTTAGGCTGTCTGCGAAACGGAACTGTGAATTTCATTTGAAAGCTGAATTTGAGATCACACATTATATTCTTTCCTTTCCGCATGATATGGCATTACTGCACCTATTATAATATTATCTCACTTTTGCACCGAATTGTCAAGGGCTGATGACGGTATGGAACGAAAAAAGCAGAACAGCTTGAAACTGCTCTGCTGAGAGTGTTGAAAAAGACTTAAACAAAAAGCGGGACGTCTAGGGCGCCGTCCCCCTACAACTTGCATAAAAACGAATTTACGCTTACAGCTTGAAATGAACGGGCATACCGTTTTTCATTGCTATTTTTACCTCGCCTTGGATAAGTGGCAGGAAGTATCTTACGGCTTCCGGATTTACGTCATTGCCGTCCTCGCTTAACCACTGGGCAGGGAAGAATTTTTTCCTTATTTGCAGCATCATGGGCGTCAACGCTGTCAACGGTCACAACATAAGGCACGTCGCTGATACGCTTGAATATCATCATTTTACCTGTTTTCCCTGCAAGAGCCGCTTTTACGCCTGCTGAGCCTATTTCCTCGGCTTCGTCTATATCCGTCTTTGAGCAGATATGAGAAGAACATCTCTGCATAACGTTAAGCTCAATAGAACGGACTTTACAGCCGATATTCTCTTTAACGAGCTGTTCAAGGGTCTTTCCTATGCCAGAGAGATACTCGTGACCGAAATTATCCACAACTCTCGGCTTATTTTCCTCGCCCCTTAAGCTTTACGCCCTCGGAAACTGCGATGATAACGGCTTTGTGCTTTGCCATTTGATTTCTTATGTCCTCCAGGAACTTTTCGGCGGTAAAGTTATTTTCAGGGAGATAGATAAGGTGAGGGGCTATCTCGTCATTTGCTCTGAGTACGCAGGTGGAAGCTGTAAGCCAGCCAGCGTGTCTGCCCATTATCTCAACGATAGTGACGGACTCGATAGAATAAACCGAGCTGTCACGGATTATCTCCCTGAACCGTTGCGGCAACATACTTTTGCGGCAGAGCCGAAGCCTGGTGTATGGTCTGTTACAGGCAGGTCGTTATCTATAGTCTTTGGTATGCCTATAACTCTTATCTTTGAATTTCTTGCCGCAAGATAATCGGAAAGCTTTTGCCACGGTATCCATAGAATCGTTTCCTCCGATATAAAAGGAAAAAGCTTCTATCCTATGCTTTTCAAGGCAATTCAAGATACGCTCATATGTTTCACCGCCCTCTTCAACATCAGGAAGTTTATAACGGCATGAGCCGAGAACTGTTGACGGGGTCTGTCTTAGAAGCTCCATATCCTCGTTTGTTTTTATAACAAGCTTAAGATCTATGAGCTGGTCGTTTATGATACCCTCGATACCATTGAGCGAGCCGAAAACGGCGTCTATCTGTGGTGTTTTCACAGCCTGTTTGAAAACTCCCACCAATGAAGCGTTGATAGCGCAGGTAGGTCCTCCTGATTGTGCAACGGCAATATTCATTATCATCAATCTCCTTACAGCTTACTGAGAATATTAAAATTTCTCATATTTGTTATTATTATAGCATATTATATATACAAATAAAAAGGGTTATGAAAAATTTATTAACATATTTTTTTCCCTTTGTAACAAAAACAAGCCTTCAAGAAAACGTTATATCTATCCACTTTGATAATTTTCACATCTATTACATAAAAATGCCTCCCGATTTACACCATATTGTTATAAAGTAAATGTAAATCGTAACCGAATTTTAATTGACAGAACAGTTTATATTTTGTATAATTAAAGATATAGACACGAAATGTGTCGAACTTTAGTCAATGAACCGAAAGGAAGAATATAAATAATGCCTGACAACAGAAACAATAAAGGCTACTATCGTCCTGAACAGGATCGCAGACCGCAGGGTCAGAACAGACCTCAGCAGCAGGAAAGCTCCACTTGGCTCACTCCTACTGTAAAGGGAATAATAGCGATACTGCTGACTGTACTTGTGGTAGCCATATAGTAATAATGATATTTGCAAAAACTCTTTTTGTGAACACCAACACCACTCCGAAAAAGACCGGTACGATAACTTCTACGGAATACATTCCGCCAAAGACCACCACAACTTCGGAAGAGCCACAGAAAAACATCTAAAAAGTCCAAAAAGACCACTGAGCCTGACGAAGATCCATATGACATTGATAAAGATGACAACGGTGACGCTGTTGGTGATATCCAGTGCATAAGTGCAGTTTATCTCCACCCACAGCCTACATCGAGCAGTGAAAATCTTCTCACTATCCCGTCGGTGCGACCTGCAAATACTACCGCAACGAAAACGGCTGGTATTATGTTGAATATAATGGCACAAAGGGGCTACGCATGGCAGACATTCTTCTCGACGCCACCACAGTAATGTGTTTTTTTACGATTTCTTAAATAACGCAGAAAGGGGCTGTAAAAAAAGTCCCCAAGAAAAAAGGCTGCGATCTTGCCAAAAAGCAAGACAGCAGTCTTTTTTTGTGGTATAATTAAAGTATCATGAATAACCAACCACAAGAATATTATACACCATATCAATTAAAATTTCCAATAGAAATTGAAAAAATAATTGAAACAACTGACCCGGTATATACATTTTGTGAAGTGATGAATCATATTGACCTGAGTAAATACCTGACGACTGAGGACCGCAGGACAGGCCGTCCAAGATATGAAGAAGAAACTTTGCTGAAAGTAATACTGTTTGCATTTATGGAAAACGGATACGAATCATTGCGAAAAATAGAAAAAACTCTGCAAAACCGATATTCGCTTTATGTGGCTGCTGCAGGATAATCCTCCGCCAAGCCACTCGACAATAGGCAATTTTATGAACAATGTCCTAAATAGAAAAATAGATGAGATCTTTGCGGATATCAACAGTTACATTTTTTACGGTGGAAAATGTTGACCTCAACCACGTTTACATAGACGGAACAAAGATAGAAGCCAACGCAAACAAATACAGCTGGGTATGGAAAAAAGCTGTGAGAAAAAACCGTCTGAAGGTATTTGCAAGGATAACAGAATTGCTTGGTGAAATGAATGAAAAAGATCTCTTTCATTCTGCGTAAAATTCGGCATTCGTGAAGAATATGCTATTGAGTATTTAGAGCAAATACAGCAGCAATATGTAAAGCTTTGCGGCTTTGACCCGAAACTGCAATTCGGGGACAGGGGACATCATAAAACAATTGAACAGAGGCATTATGACAAGCTTTCGGAATACATTTCAAGGCTAAAAAAGTATGCAGAACACATAAAGATATGCGGAGATGAACGCAATAGTTACTCAAGACCGATCGTGACGCAACATTTATGCGTATGAAAAAGGACTATATGGGTAACGATCAGCTTCTTCCGGGCTACAATATCCAATTAGGTGTCTGTGATGAATATATCGCAGTATTCGACGTAAAACAATATGCGTCTGATATGGAATGTTTCAAGCCTTTGATAGAAAAGTTCAATCAGATATACGAAAAATATCCTGAATATCCGGTAGCAGACGCAGGATACGGCAGCTTTAATAATTATCTGTATTGTGAAGAACACGGCATGAAAAAATACATGAAATTTACTATGTATGAAAAGGAAAGCAAGGACAAAAAATATCGTGATGATCCGTACAGAGCAGTAAATTTTTCGATAGATGCAGATGGCGATCCAATATGTCCTAACGGAAAAAAGTTTCATTATCTTTACAGCAGACCTGTAAGAGGAAACAAATATGGCAGAACAGAAGAATTTTATCAATGTGAAGATTGCAGTAATTGTCTGCAAAAAGAAAAATGCTGTAAGTGCAAAGGGAATCGTAAAATTCGCTTGAATGAAGAACTGACAAAGTTTCACAAGGAAGTGCTCTGCAATCTGAACAGCATTCACGGAGCACTGCTGCGTATGAACCGAAGTATCCAGTCGGAAGGTGCAAACGGCATTATCAAGTGGAACAGGTCATATACCAGAGCTCGCAGAAGAGGATCAAAAAGCCTTGAATTTAGAAATTGCGATGATTTTCTGTGGTTTTAATCTTCATAAATTCCACTTGAAAAAGCCTGCAATAAAAAAGCGGCATAAATTTAAAATATTTTCCACATTTTTAACACGGCAAAAACGCAGTTTTTTGTGCCGCTGTGTTTGCTGTACCCTTTTTTTTCCCAAGATTAGATAGTTCTTTTTTGCTGTGTGATATATTAAAGCCCGTGGGCTTCCATATCGAGGGAATCCACGGGCTTTGTTGCGCTTTTTACAGCGCCTTTCTGTTTATATACGCAAAAAAGCGGAGGTGTTGTCCTCCGCTTGATGTAGCTTATCATACAGATAGAACGTGTTAGATAGCGGGCGAACGCTGTTCGCCCCTAACACAAATGTTACAATTAGAGCTCTACCTTGTAATCCTCTGAGCCTACACCCTTTACAGTGTAGTAAAGCAACGCCCTCTTCAGGCTTGATGTATACTGAAACTGTCTTTGGTGTTCTGTGACCCTTTGCCTTGTAGTCAGCCTTTGCAGCAGCCACTACAGCTTCAACATTTATCTCTACGCCTGCGAACTGAACGAATACCTCGTCCTTTATCTCAGCCTCAACTGCTTTCTTTACAGTTTCCTTCTTTGCCTTTGTTGCCTTTGCTGCGGTCTTTACTGCCTTTTCTGCCGTCTTGACAGCTTTCTTTTGCTGTTTTTCCTTTACTGCTGCGCCTGTCTTTTTTCAGCGGCAGACTTTACCTCAGCCTTGACTTCCTTTACAGCTTCTTCTGCCTTCTTGTCAGCAGCGATCTTCTTTTCAGCCATTGTAAAACCTCTCCTTTAAAAGTGTTACTAATTACTTATCCACAGCCTCTTTAAGAGCCTTGCCTGCCTTGAATGCAGGAGCCTTCTTTGCAAGGAACATGGATAGGCTTCTTTGTTGCAGGATTGATAGAATCCTTAGCTGCACGATCTCTTACCTCAAATGCACCAAAACCTACGATAGATACCTTTTTCGCCCTTTACAAGTGCCTCTGTGATAGTTTCTGTTACAGCCGCAAGTGCCTGCTCTGCTTCCTTTTTAGAATAGCCGCCCTTTTCTGCTATTGCGGATATCAGATCATTTTTTGTCATTTTGAATCTACCTCCGTTATAATTTTTTTACATTGTTTTTATGCTGTTATTATAACGTATTTGACCCTCTTGTCAATTAATTTGCCCGATTTTGCGTGCTTTCTTGCAATCTTTGTAGCTTTACATAAAAAAAGGCATAGTCGCCGCTTGATTTTTTGTACTTATTCACACGTTGGAAACAGTATTTATAATTTAGCCATAATTAACTTTTTTAATCAGCATCATTATTTTTTTTATAAACGCCTATTTTTCGCGTTCTGTAAAAATCACCCATAAAATATTCTTACATATATTTCATCTCAAAAGTTCATTAAATATTTACATTCTTTTTATATATTCTCTCATGCAACATAATTCATTTTTTTCAATCCGTATTTTTTCATAAAAAGCCTCAACATCGCTGTCGCTTTTCACAAGCTCGGGATACATTATCTCACGAGTGTTGCGGTTATAAAATCCGATAGTTTTCTCGCCTGTGCAGGTGCTTGACATTATTTTTATCTCCATTCCCCTGCACTCCTCCGGAATGGGCTTGACAGTTTTCTTTTTTGAAAATTCCCCATGGAAATTCCCCCTAATATTTTTTTAGACGTCTTATATAAGCGAAAGTGTAGTCCTCGCCTTTATCACGAAGCATTGTAAGAAGATTCTCAAAAGGTCTGATGTTTCAGGGTGGATGGCTCTTGTCTTTTTTGCTCTTAAAAAGTACGCAAGAGGTGCACCGTCGTCGTATTTGTCTTTCATATATATCTTGCTTGCGGCAACTCTGTCGCAAAAACATTTCTTTCACATATTTAAGGGGCATTTTCACAGGGGGTCATCAACTTAGTCCGCAGGTCATAGTCCGTCCAATATTCAAAGTGATGCTTATTTCTTCCCTTGTGGTGCATCCAGCCGTAAGAAAATCCGTATTCTTCACGCTCTGCTTCATGGGGCGAACGTGTGCCTTGATAATATTTACAGCCCTTGAGAAACTCCTCCGGGGAATATTTTGAAAGGTCATGCCTCAGACCCTGCCACAAAATGCCTGCCTTATAGCAGTTTTTTATCACTCCGTGGCGATGTCTTGTAATGGTCTTGAAATGCTCCCATGCCTTTATCAAAACGCTCATCTCCTCTGCATTTCATCTTGTGACCTTATTATACTACTTTTTGCCTTATTATTTCAACAGCCTGCGGTCATTTTCTGCTGCCGCAGATATCAAGCAGGGGACACTCGCTACAGCGTTCTCCCCTTGCCTTGCAGTATTCACGTCCGAACAGTACAAGGCGGTGACAGAAATCAGAGGATCTCTCAGGGGGAAGTATCTTTCTCAGATCCTCTTCCACCTTTGCAGGCTCTTTATTTTTTGTAAGCCCAAGTCTGCCGCATATCCTTATACAGTGGGTATCAGTTACCACCGCAGGCTTATGAAAAACATCTCCCATAACAAGATTTGCCGTCTTTCTGCCTATGCCTGCAAGGGTAGTGAGCTTTTCTATGGTATCAGGTATCTCACCGCCAAAGTTATCCATTATCTGTCTGCACATTGCTACGATAGAGCGAGCTTTTGTTTTTATACAGACCGCAGGGACGTATTATCTCCTCGATATCAGCAACATCTGCGTTAGCAAAATCCTCAATGGTCTTATATTTTGCAAAAAGTTCTTTCGTGACGATATTCACCCTTGCGTCTGTACACTGTGCAGAAAGTCTGCCTGCTATCATAAGCTCGTGGGGCTTTTTTATAGTCAAGGGAGCATATGCCCTCGGGGTAGACCTGCTCCAGCCTTTCCACTAGCATTTGTGCACGTTCTTTCTTTGTCATCGGTACTGCTCCTTTGTTTATAAGTGCTTTATTACTTTATATTGTACACTTTTTTTGCAGGATTCGTCAACCAAAATTTCATATCAGGGACGATATTCCAGCGGGTTTGTGCGTTATATCGGCATAAAAATGCGTTTTGTCATTTTTTGCAGGCTGAAACAGCTTTGGTCACAGTGCAATGATTTGTCGACATTTCACGGAAATTTTACACGAATTATGAATTTATAATCGTGATTTTTACTTCACATTTCAAAAAAGGCTATGATTTTTTTATACAATTTCAATAAAATTATGAAATTTTTGCATTTTACTACTTGCAAATTGCAAAATAGTGTGCTATAATAAGTAAGTGATGTGCGGAATGAGTAAAAAAAGCCGTGCACAAATTATAATTTATAAGATGGGAGTTTTAATAATGGCTTTGAACAATGCGTATCTTGAAAGCGTTTATGAGAAGGTTGAGAAGAGAAATCCCGGCGAAAAGGAATTCCTCCAGGCAGTATATGAGGTACTGGAAAGCCTCATTCCTGTTGTAGAAAAAGAGACCTGACCTTGTTGAGGCAGGTATAATCGACAGAATCGTTGAGCCAGAAAGACAGATCATTTTCCGTGTTCCTTGGGTAGATGACAACGGCAAGGTACAGGTAAACAGAGGTTTCAGAGTTCAGTTCAACTCTGCTATAGGACCATACAAGGGCGGTATCAGACTTCACCCTTCCGTATGTGCATCAGTAATCAAGTTCCTCGGCTTTTCGAGCAGATCTTCAAGAACAGCCTTACAGGACTTCCTATCGGCGGCGGCAAGGGTGGTTCCGACTTCGACCCTAAGGGCAAGAGCGACGGAGAAGTTATGCGTTTCTGCCAGAGCTTCATGACAGAGCTTTGCAAACATATCGGTCCTGACTGTGATGTTCCTGCCGGTGATATCGGAACAGGTGCAAGGGAGATCGGTTATATGTTCGGTCAGTACAAGAGACTCAGAAACGAATTCTCAGGCGTTCTCACAGGTAAGGGCTTAACATACGGCGGTTCACTTGCAAGAACAGAAGCTACAGGCTACGGTCTTTGCTACTACACTTCTGAGATGATCAAGTGCATGAAGAATGAAACATTCGCAGGCAAGACAGTTGTTGTCTCAGGTTCAGGCAACGTTGCTATCTACGCTACAGAGAAGGCTACAGAGCTGGGCGGCAAGGTAGTTGCACTTTCTGACTCTAACGGTTATGTATACGATCCAAACGGCATCAACCTCTCGATGTTGTTAAGCAGATCAAGGAAGTTGAGAGAGGCAGAATCAAGGAGTATGTAAACAGAGTACAGGGTGCTGAGTACCACGAGGGCTGCAGCGGCATTTGGACTATCAAGTGCGACATCGCTCTCCCATGCGCTACACAGAACGAGATCAACGAAGAGTCAGCTAAGGCTCTCGTAGCTAACGGTGTATTTGCTGTTGCTGAGGGTGCTAACATGCCTTCAACTCCAGAGGCTATCGCTGTATTCCAGAATGCAGGCGTTCTCTTTGACCAGCTAAGGCGGCTAACGCAGGCGGCGTTGCTACATCAGCTCTTGAGATGTCACAGAACAGCGAGAGACTTTCTTGGACATTCGAGGAAGTTGACGCTAAGCTCAGGAACATCATGACAAACATCTTCCACAACTCATACAATGCAGCTAAGGAGTACGGTCTTGAAGGCAACCTCGTTGCAGGTGCTAACATCGCAGGTTTCCTGAAGGTCGCTGACGCTATGAAGTGGCAGGGTATCGCTTACTAATATAAGCGTATAAACAAAGCTATATACGAAGCGGACAGTCAACTGACTGTCCGTTTTTTTATATCATGCCAGACTTATGGGAATATTCCCGTAGGTCTATTTCACCTGATTTTCTTTTATTATCCTGCCACGCTCAAAAAGCACAAGCATTCTCAAGCGTTGTGCGGCTTATGGCGGCTAGGGGCTTCTTCGGTGAAAAAGCCCTGATGAGAGGTGACGATAACGTTAGGAAAAAGACAGAAGCCTTGCGGTCACGGAGCTTTCTAGGATATCCTCCTGTCGGTTTTCAAAGACGTTCTCTGTTTCTTCCTCATAAACATCAAGACCCACTCCGTGGAATTTTCTGCTTCTGATACCTTTTATAAGGTCTTCGGTATTCACAAGCGCACCTCGGGAGGTATTTACGAAAACAACATTCTCTTTCATAAGGGAGATAGTTTCAGTATTGATAAGATGATAGCTTGATTCTGTCAGTGGGCAATGGAGCGAGATAAGGTCGCTTTCTCTCAGGACTTCGCTAAGGGGATAATATTTCACGAAGTCAAGGTCAGGGTTTTGATAAACGTCATAAGCTATAACACGCATACCAAAGCCGTGGCATATCCTGCACATTGCCGCACCTATCCTGCCTGTGCCTATTATACCAGCGGTCTTGCCATGGAAATCAAGTCCCATAAGACCATTCAGGCTGAAATTGTTCTCTCTTACCTTTATATAGCCCTTGTGTATTCTTCTTGTGACTGCAAGCGCAAGCGCCATGGCGTGTTCTGCCACGGCTTCCGGAGAATACCCAGGCACTCTAAGCACTGTTATGCCGTATTTATCGGCGGCTTTTATATCAACATTATTACAGCCTGCACATCGCATAAGAAGAAGCTTTACACCGTGTTCATGGAGCCGTCTAAGCACTGAGCCTGTTATCGTTGAGCTTACAAAGGCACACACGCCCCTCACAGCCCTCGGCAAGCCTTGCTGTGTCTTCCGTCAAGTCGGCTTCAAGGTAAACGCTTTCTATATCGGGATAGTTTTTTCGCTGCTTTTCAAATGAATCTATATCATACTGCTTTGCGTCATAGAATATTATTTTCATGAAAACTCCTCCAAATTTTAAAAGTATTCCAGTTTACGCTTGTATTTTTTTGCAGCTGTTTATAAAAATATACGGTTTTTTGCCTTAATAAGATAAAATTATCAAAGCTTGACAATTGTGCGTAAATAGGATATAATATAGATATCGGTATGTAAAAATATACTTTAAATATACTTTAAATGCCTGTTTTCTACAGAAAAGGATATGATGCCAATGTCACAATTTTCGGAACTTCTCAGAGAATACATAAAGAAAAAAGATATTACTATAAAAGCCCTTGCCGAAAAATGTGGTATCGACAGAACATATCTTCATAAGATACTCAAAGGGGGAAAGGAAAGTGCCAAGCGTAGATTTTGTAGAAAATATAAGCTTGCAGCTCATGCTTTCCACAGAGGATAAAAGCAGGCTCATGGAGCTTTATAACATTTCTGAGATGGGGAAGATGTCTACAATCGCCGTAAGCAGGTGTCAAAGATAATACACGATATGGCAAACACCAACATGGAAGAGCCTGACGCTCTGACTTTCAAGACAGAAGTTGATATTGACTCTGTGCCTGAGATATCAATCTACACCGACAAACGTGAGCTTAGAAAAAAACCTGCAGGTGCTTATATGCAGCGATGTTCATAATGGTTCTGACATTCAGGTCATCGCTCAGCTAACAGAGTTTCTTACCAATCTGCTGTCCATTGCCGCAGAAGGCAGCAGAGTCTGCCATAAACCATCTGTTCTTCTTTGACAACACCTCAGGTGAAAAAAACACCGCAAAATACAATCTGGATATTTTTCCGTTCATATGTCACCTTGCGCAAAAGCATGAAAAAAATATGAGGCTTTTTATTATTATGAGGGTGCGTCGGCATATTTCAACTCCACGAACATCATGCCAAACATAATGATAACGAATAATTTTCTGATCAGAACAGACAGCGATTATTGCGAGGGCGTTATATACAGATCTAAGCCTATGGTAGAATTTTATATGCGGCAGTTTGAAAAGTTCAAGACAAAATGTGCAAAGCTTCTCGACCACGCCGTGGATATTTTGGAATATGTTTACTTTTTGGTACGATGACAACGCAAATTTCATCGGCGTAGATTTTCAGCCATGCACCATGCTTTGTCTTACAGAGGATATATACAACGCCCATGCACTTTTGCCAGCTGACGCAAAGAAATTTGTAAAAGCAAAAAGCTCACCATGGGCAAGAAGGCTCTTTCTGAACACAAATTTGTAAATCTGTTCAGTGAAAAGGGTCTTGCAGAGTTTATGACGACGGGAGAGATTTTTGAGCTTCCGAGAAATTCATATACTTTTCCCACTCTTGCAGAACGCAAGATAATGCTACAGATAATGATATCGCTTTGTGAAAACGGCATGGCAGACTACAGGATAATAAAGAACGACTATTTTGCGGTGTCGAAAAATCTTTGTATCAACATTTCTGACAACACAAGTCTTAACATCATTGCCAGAAACAACTGCTTCTCTGATTTTTTCTTATTTGAAGATAAGCGAAACGAGCCTTGTTCAGGCTTTCTGGGATTATTTTCAGCACTTTATAGATTCTGACGCTGTTTGCTCACATGAAGAAACTATCGAGATACTCAGGTCTTATTTGTAAAAAATGGGCGACCAAAAGCCGCCCACTGTAATGATATTACTTTAAGCTGTTCACGCATTAAAGTGAGCAGCTTTTTTCACGTCTTGACACCTGCACCTGCGACATACCAAGTTGTTTTGCCGTTTCCATCTGAGTTTTATTCTGAAAATATCTCAGGTATATAAGCTTTCTATCCTCCGCTTCAAGGGAAGCTATGACCTGACGGAGAGAGCCTGTCAGCAATTTCTATGTCAGGAGCATCAACAGGGATATCTATTTGTCCGTGGCGGTCGTCTTCATCTGAGCTTTCAGTAAGACTAACAGGGGGGCAGGGCGACGTTCATGGCTAGATAACGGCTTCTTCGCTTTCTCCTGACAGCTCACAAAGCTCGCTTACTGTAGGTTCTCTCCCCCTGCTGTATGGAAAATCGCTCACGTTCTCTTACAAGGCGCATGGAAAGCTCTTTTATGCTTCGTGACACTTTTATCGTGCCACCGTCACGGAAAAGCCTTTTTATCTCCCCTAATATAACTGGCACTGCATAGGTGGAGAATTTCACACCACGGTCGCTGTCAAAGGCTTTCGCAGCTTTTACAAGACCTATACAGCCTGCACCGTGAGGTCGTCATACTCTATGCCACGGTTGCGGAAGCGGTTTGCGCACAGGTGAACAAGCCCCAGATTTTCTTCTGCAAGAGGGGTCTCGACTATGCTGCTCATTTTATACTCTTTCTTTCAAGGTTTTTCAAGGATAAGGGTAGTTCCTTCTCCAAGCTTGCTGCGCACCTTCACTTTATCCATAAAGCTTTCCATGACCGCAAAGCCAAGGCCTGCTCTTTCCTCCTCAGGTGCAGTGGTGAAAAGCGGCTGCATAGCCTGCTCTATATCTACCGCGATACCACAGCCCCTTATCCCTTATTTTTATGTAGACGTGTCTGTTCTCGAATATCCTTATCTGCATGAATATCTCCCCTAAAGTTGTTTCGGTATCCGTGGACAATGGCGTTTTAGCTTGACTCCCTCTGACACTGCGGTCTTGACATCTGCAAAGCTCGTCAATCTGAGGTCAAGCGGAAAGAAACCGCTGACTGCAACTCTAACAAAAGCGCTCATTTTTCAGAAATAACTGGGAAAACTGACTTTCATTTCATTAAGGGGTTTCGTTTCAATTTTATCACTCTCCTTTTGTTTTTGTCATCGGGGCTTTCATTCTGTTCTGAGCTGCTTTCTTCTCTTGTATATACAGGGCAATATCCAGTGACTATCTTTGTGAGGTCTGTGTACTACCTGCAAGAAAGCTGCGAGGAACCTTTCGGATATAAGCAGGAGGCGAACGCCACTATCACCTCGCCACCCATTTCTGACATTATCCTGTATCTGCCATAACAAGTCCGATGCCTGAGCTATCCATAAAGGGGTCACCGCGAAATAGTCGAGATAAAGGTGTAACTAATAAACATATCTGGCATATTTCGCTATATGGTGGTCGATATCGCCGCATATCTCTACCACCACCAAAGAGTTCTGGCTGACGGAAGGATGATTTTTTTATCTCCACATTCATGCTTTATCTTCGCTCATTTCGTTTATCCGCTGAAAATATATTATCTACTTACAGTGGGATTTTTTTGTCGCATTATTGTATGAATGAAAAAAGGGCATAAACAAGGAACATCTTGTATTAAGATCCGTTAGGATTATTCTTAATGATTCAACATCTGCTGTCATTTCATCAAGACCATACTGATAATACCAGCCCAAAGACGCGCTTTGCTGTATCAGCT
>VOFK01001602.1_pt1 | contig 49205 bp, 57 predicted proteins | sample 5384121 | NCBI WGS metagenome assembly VOFK01 (sample SAMN12384730, study PRJNA508395) | human gut metagenome | isolation source: healthy gut J | host: Homo sapiens | reverse complement strand
CCATGTATTGTCATATCTGTATGACCGGTCTTTACCACTGTATCAGATGTAGTTTTATCAACCATAGGGAGTGTGGTCTGCTCAATATTGAAAAAGTGAGCGTACTTCACGGTTTCTGATTCCTTTGTAATCCTCCTGCTTATCAGACGACAGTGCTTGATAGTCTGAGCGGCTGATTTTCTCGTCAGGATTGTGCTTGTTTACATACTCATTCCAATTATACCAAAGGAAAGGCACTCCCTTTTCTTTGGTCTGGACGGACTCACCGCGTTTTTTTGCTTCTGAAAAAAGTGTATATTGGTTGGTCTTGTAACCGTTCTGGTCACTGTGCATACCCAATATGATGGCATTGAAGGCAGAAATCTGCAAAGGCTTCAGATATAGCCTCGGAGCTTTACGACCATCATTTTCAAGCCATATTCCACCATTTTCTTTGGCTTTATTGAAAGCATTCTCAAACAGTTCAACTTGACGTGCTACTGCCATTTTCTCTTGTTGGTTTTTCTCTTCCATAAGTCTGATTATTATATTGTTATCCTTTTATCTTTGTGCAAGTGGTCTTGCTACTGTTTGCCGTTCGCTTACTTCATAGTTTTCAGAAGCAATCTGACGCATCTGGTCATTCTTGACCAGTATTGCATTTGCAAGTGTGTTGAGAGGTAAAGCTCCCTGCTGATAGGCATCCACAACTTTATCCGGCAAAGTGATGCTGCAAGGAACCTTGTCTATTGTAGCAATCAGACAGTTGGACCTAATCTGAGGATTGACAATCCGTGGATTGAGCGGTTCATCAGGATAAACCCGATAATTCACTGGGCTGTTTCCTGCTTCAGGGTGCTGATGTGCTTTGAAATCATCCAAAGTCTCATGCCCGGCCTTGTTCAGCAGATTGAGTCCTCCCATACCGATAAGTATCATTTTCAGGATTGGATTCTTGACGAACATGCCTGTAACGATACTGGCAATAGGCATCATATTGTCCTTCAGATTGATTGACTTTGTTTTTCCCGTGAAGAGTCCTACAAGCATATCAGGCAGCATAGCCAGTACATATCCGATATTGTGTCCGATGTCGCTAATGCCATTGAGTCCGAAAGAGGTCAGCAACCCTTGCCATCCGTCCATATTGGTCTGCTTCGGTTTCGGGGAGGTCTGTTCTTCTGTTGGTTGTTCCTCTTTGACCGCTTCTTCCTGTTCCGGTGCAGTCTCTGCTGATGAAGTCTTACTCTGTGGCTTTTCTTCTGACTGCTTTTTCATTTTTTCCTGGTCTTGTCTATACTGTTCCTCGCATCCCGGGCGCACTATTGAAGGTATGTCTGAACGGTCTTCCTGTTTGTCAGAAAATTTAGATAACAGGAAGTCACCGCCGATCCATGTAGCCGCTGTTTTCCAACCGCCACCGACTCCACCCATACATGCGAGATCGGTTACGGATCCGAGGATTATACCTGTGTTCTTTTCCCACGCAGATGGGTTGTATCTCTTTTCGGCTTCTGTATCCATATGATGTTCTAATGGTGATTTTGCAACTTCCTGGGGGAGATAGAAGATGGTGTTAGTTGCTGCCTTCTTTAAGATGTATTCAATGGATGAGCGTGGAATCTTATCCTGAATCATCTTGTCTATCATCTTTTTCTCCATGGCGGAATCAACGGTGATGTGCTGGCGTTGAAGTTCTTTCTTGACCATTTTAATATAATCTTCTGCTGTTTTTCGAATTCCATTCACCTGTGTAACGCAAAGACTGCATCTGTGCCTGTCTGGCAGACATTCCACCATCAGGACCAATGGTACTGGCCATCAATCCTGCAAATGATGAGGTGTGCTCTTTAAGCTCTGCTGCCATCTTATCTTGCAGTTCATTCCGGACCTTGTTCATGATTGGAATGACCTTTGTCTTGAATATTCTATCTTGTTCTGACTCTGCCATGAGTTGCTGTTTTATATGATTGATAATTTATATGCCCTTTATAGATTTATCTGGTTGAGTAATTGCTCGCGTGTCTGTTCTATGGCATTGTGATATACTTCCATCTGTTTCGGGAAATATTCTTCCAGCCATTCATCCTTTTCAATGTTTTCATTGATAAACTTGATTGCAAGCTCACGTTCAATCTCTATTGCAGCTTCTCCTTTCTCACTACCATTGAACCATGCTTTTGTCCACCATCTGATACCGGACTTATCCGGATACACGCTCACCATACGGGGAATATCGAAGCTTTGAACATCAATATCGAGCTCTGCCAATGGATCAATAAGGCCACTGTTTGCTATGGCCAGTTCATGTGCTTTTTTTTTTCGTGATCACTTAAACTGGAAAGGAATATCTGATGACGCAGTGCAAGATAGTTCAGGAAATCACCGATAAGCAGATTCTGTACCCGTTCTGCAATCGGTATACTTCGTGCGCCCATACCTAATGGATTGGCCATACTGGGGATGGTTTCATAGAAGTAATTTTTTGTAGCCGACAGTGAGAGAATATTTCTCAAAGTGAACTGTGTATGTTCCGGCAACGTGTAGGCTCCAAGACTGATGTCTTTCATGTAGTCCGGAAAAAAACGCATCATCAGATTCTCTATCTCCTTACTATCTTTGTCATACATGGTTCTGACATCCATGTCCAGTGTCACAAATTGTGGTACTGCACCAGGTTGTCCGTTCTGTTCCATGACTTTCAAGTTACTGTATATCATGGTCAGGAACTCCAGAGATTGAGCTCTTCTCCTTTATACCTGACCTCCATGTGGAGTATTTCCCCACTTACGGAAATAACCTGACCGGCCTTGACTTCACTTCCGTAGTTGGCCAAAACGTTCGAGAGGTGTGCGTATTTTACCTCGTAGTCTCCATAGCGTGTCACCTGATAGATACCATGTACGGCATCATTCCCAAGTCCTGTGATCTTCCCTGTTGCAACTGCTGAAAGAAGATAATGGTTGGCTTTGAAATCCACACCATGATGAAAAAAAGGTTCTCCTGTATGCGGATGTTTCTGTTTACCGTAGCCAAGACTCATCTGTACGTCACGGCCTTTTTCTTCGTAGGGCATACAGTATCCACTGTCCGAACGAAGAATCATTTCCTGTGTATATTGCATATTATATCTGTTTATAAAATTTACTATTATCTTCGTCTGCCGCCACCAGTGCCTTGTGCAATCTCCGACTGTTGAATTTCGTCTTGACTTTGTGCAGCAGGTCGTTTCTTCTCACTGGCAAGTGCCTCGTTCATATTTACATTGTTTCCTATCATCATCATGGCAAGCACAGCTCCAGCTATCTTGCCCATCCATCCGAATCTTCCAAAAACAAGTAGTGCAGCCACTACAAGTCCGATGAGACTCAGACCGGAGACATTCCCTTTGCCTATATTGCTGAAAAAGTTCCCCCATCATGTTTCCACCGTTCCCGAGCAAATACCTTGCAGGAATTTGCTCATGCCGTTCCATTTGCTGTCTGCACTGGTGATGGCATCATTGACATTTTCAGTGAGACCAGTTACAGAGTCTTTCACCTCTTTCATTCCTTCACCGATATTTGAGACTGTGTCTCCAATCTTTTGTGTCGTTTCTTCGCCAATGACAGCATCGCTGACAATACCCACTACGCTTTTGTCTGTAGTCAGTTTCTCCCAACCGATGTAGCCCAGGCTTCCACCTATGGCCGCAGACTTGGTGGCACTTCCTAATCCTTTTTAGCGTTTGCTGAGGATGTACGACTGCACCCCCTGCCGATTTAGCTACAGCTTTTATAGCTCTTCCTCCTAAGCTGACTGCTGCTTTCAATAATGCTCCCCAACCCATGTTTAAAGTTTGATTGTTAAATTGTTATCCTGAATTATCTTTTTTACCTGAATATTTACTTTGGCTTTTTACGTTTCTCTTCCATCTTTCCTTGCATTTCTGTACAATATTGGGCTTGTCAACCTCACTTCTGCCATTGTAGTCTATCTCCGCCCATATGTCAGAGAGTGAAGTATATTTAATAGCTCTCGTAAGCCTTTTGAGCTTTTGATTCATGAGTTTAAGTTTCGGGCGGATGGAAAAAGAGAACTTCTAGTCGTTCCTTCTCTGTCATCTTGGTGTCGGAGAGGCACAGTTGCCGGATGTCATTGACTATATCAACACTATTCATGATAAGTTCTCTATAGATTTTATTCCTGTTTGAAGACAATGCTACTGCCAGGGCATTTCCTGTCTGGTGCTGGAGCTGGTCATTAAAAGTTCCCAGGTGTTTCACGAGTCGGTCTATTTCATGATAGAATCCATATATCTGTGCCGCATAACTGATTATGCTATGAAAGTTGTCCAAATAAGTGTTGAACTCCTTTTGCAGGTCAGTTACTCCTTGTACCTCTTCCTTTATCCACAGATGACCCGTAGATTCCAGAAGCATCATTTGTTCCTGCTGCTTCAGTTCTTTTTCTGCCTTATTTGTGTATGCCAGAATCATTCCAGCCAAAACAGGGTCGTTGCCCTGAGCCTGGAGAAAAACTCCCACCCAGCCTTTCAAAAGGGAGGGTGAGAGAAATAAGCATGGCAAAAAACAGCAATAAGCGTTTCATTGTGTTATCCTGATAATCTTTTATGGTGTTACTATTCGTGCGCATCTATGCCATCTGTCTAAAGCTTGACCGGCAATCTCAGCGGTATTCCTGTCTATCATTCCTGCAGTGGCTCTGTTCCATACATCGGCCATTGTGTAATAGCGGATGCTGATGGAGAGCTGTGAAAGTCTTTTGTTGAATTGTGCCAGACGGTCATTCAACTCCCAAAGAATCTTACTGCGTTCCGCACCTGTAAGCATATTGCTTGCTCCACCTTTGGCTACTGCATCTTTCAGTATGCTGTATACAGTGATGAGTTCGGTCGCTGTTTCGATGTAAAGATTATTCATACTCATTGTAGCCACTATTCCATGCGGGTTTTGTGATATGGCTTTCTTAAAATCACAAAAGATTAATGAATATCCTTACACCGTCATCATAGAGATGACTACAGGCTTTGAGGGTAGAAGCGTAGCCAGACACGGTTTTCAGGTAGCTGTTGTACTTTCTCTCCCATTGCCTTATCTGAGTAAACTCTGCTGCAATGGTATTTTTTGTAGTAGTGCCGTCTTCTGCTGATCTTCAATCTGATTCTTGATTTGACTGTTGATAAGCTCATTACCTTCGGCTAAGGCCACATATTCCATCGGATTGCTGGAAACCAATTGGGCACGACCTTCAAGACAGAATAGAAACAAGGTCAGAACAATGACCGAGATAATCATCCATCTGCTGTCGTAAGCAATACCTTTGGAAGTCTTGGCTTCTGACGATATATTATCTGTTCGTGATTTCATAGATACCTTTCCTTTGTTTGTTATACTCAACCCGTTTACGGATAATTCCTACAACATCAATCCGCTCGTTGATTCCAAATATGTCCAGTTTGGGATTGGAACGGTCTCCGCTGAAAATCGAGACAGTCTTCAATCCGAACAGCTGTTCCACTATACCACGGTTTTCACTGAAGTCAACCACCCTGTAGAGTTCAATGTAGTCGCTCTTCCTGATGAGTACACCATGTTGGATAATCAGTTGTTCGGACGTGATGATATAGCTCAGTTTGTGTATATATAGACAACCGTAGAGCATGATGCACGTCATGATTGAACCCAGTACCACAAAGGGCATCTTATAGGTGATGCTATCGTGACCTGCTGCCAAGAACAGGGCACAACTGATAAGAAATGCCATGCCTTGTGAGATAATGTATTGCCCCCAATGAGGATGCAATGTGATTATGCTGAACCGTCTGTTTGTGTCTGTCATACTGTTTATCGTTTTAGTCCGCTCTTCTTGGTTTCTTCATTTTCTTCTTCTATCTCTTCGGTGAGAGAAACACCATTTTTCGTCAAAGGCTGTCTCAACGACATCGGTCATTGAGTATTGCTTCTTCTCCAACAGCTCATCATTAAAATCCTTATAACCTTCAGACGGCAGTTCACGTACTATTCCTATAGGATTCAGGTCTTGTCCGTCCTGTACATGGAGTTTTTTGAAACAGGACCTGCTTAAACTCCTGATAGGCTTTGTTCATTCTTTCAGCCGCTTCCTGCTTGTCTTCCTTACACAAAAAGGGAGAATAATGGTATTCCCATGCCTCATTTCTTGCTGTGTCATAAGCGAGGTAAAGCTTCTGTAGTACTTTCAGGCAGCTCCGCATATCTGTCATCGTCAATGTCAAGCAGCTCTTTGGTGGATGTGATACCTTCCTTGAAACTTTCAATGAAGCCTTTCATGTCCGATGAGACTGATTCAGGATGCAACGGATTCATCTTTTGTACGATGGATTCAAAGTTGAAGACGAACTGTTTTCCCGCCAGGTCGTTGTCAAAGCCAAGATGGAAAGTAGCACCGGGAGCAGCCTTGACCAATCCCTGTATCTGTCCGTAGCTGGGTTTCCTCCGGTAGAGACAAAAATACGGCAGACTTCAGATTCTGTCTTGCATTGTAATCAAGTCCGGAGTCTTTCTGCATTCTCAACTGGTAGAATGCCATGGCATCGTATGCACTCTCAAACACATATACATCTTTTGCATCTTTCAGTTCCGTGTCTTTGGGACTTGCCATCCATAGGCCTTCACTTGCATTTGTCCCGGCTGCCATGCCTTTTCGTGCAGAGCCGTCCTTACGTGGATAGCCTCTTTCTTCCAAACCGACACATTTCTCAGGATGCCCCGGTATATACATGGGAAAAGAGAGGTTCTTATAACTTGCCCCATTGTCTGCGGCCTTGGAAGCAAGAAAGAAGTTACGGTGAAAAGCACAACGTGTAGCAAAATCGATTCCTCTTGACTTGAAGAAAGCATAAAAAGGTTTCTGAGAGTCAGCTTCATCAGGATGAAATCGCTCAATCTTATAATCTTTGATATTGAAAGGCTTTGCATCACGGGTAGGAGCAAGCACATTCTGGTTACGTTGCTCCACAGGAATATTCAAAAGCCGCTGACAGACTTTGTGAACAAGAGCAGACTCTTTCATTCCTTGATTGTATTCAGGAAAGAGATTCGGGTGTTCCCAAATGAAGGATGTGACAGAATACAGCTTTATCGTTGGAGGTTGGAAACAACAGTTTTTATTGGGCATGACAATGAATTTGTCACCCCTGATTCTGCGTCCATCATTATCCAGACGCACATAGGCAGGATAGCGCAAGCCGTCCCGCTTGTGAAGCGTATAACCTGCATCCGTCAACACGTCTCTGATATTAAGACGGTTGCGATAGTCTTCAAATTTCTGCTCTTCGTTCATTGTGTTCTATGATGATTGTTAAGTTTTATCTCCCATGTCCTAAGCCGACTCCATGCTCAGCTGCATTAAGTCCGGCATCAAATGCTCTTGATGCAAGATCCTGTGGTGAATCCACACCTCCTTTGAAATAGACGTGCGGACCAGGTGCATGATGGTGCTCAACGAACACAGCCGGAGCATAACGGTCTCTTCCGAGTTCTCGCATAACGGTAAGGCCGGCAAGTAGAGCACCTCCAATCATGGCACCTATATTTTTCCCATGACCCGGCGCATTCTTCATGTCCACTTCATCAAAGATGTGAGAGAAGAGTTTCATACGATGATAGTCATCTACGGCCATGAACTTGTCATACTGTTTTTGGGTTATCTCGTGACTGATGCTCTCGCCATTGATGACAGCGGTCATACGGAACATGGCATTGCCTTTCTCGTCTTTCTGAATTTCACCTTGTTCGTTGCGTACAGGCTCAACTCTGATGTCGTCCACCTGTACCTCACGTCCGTTTCTTCCTTCCCGGAACCATCCTTTATCTTGGTTTATATCATAAAGGCTGTTACCATCCACATGAGCGACGCTTCGGTCTTCATGCTCTGCAATGATATATTCATTTCCCTGAGTAAGAGGAAACGCATGTTCTGCCACTACTTCTTGTCTGGCATTCAGTTCTGCTTCCACTTCAGGAGTAAGATTCAGGGCTATCTGTTCATTGGAATTGAGCATGTCTATCGTCAATCTATCTGAAAAATCATTTTTGATGACGTTGTTGATGATGTCCAGGCGGTTCTGTACAGGTACATTCTTGATGGAATTGTCTGTAAGCCGGGTAACTTCTTCATCCGTCAGGTCGTAAACAAGATCATGCTGGGTGGTAGCCGACTGAATGGTCAGTGTCTTGCTGTTGGCATCTATAATTACTCCATGAGAAGACAGGCATTCCTGCCATTTTTCGTTACTGAAGTATACGTCTGAGGTGATAAGTTCCTTGTATGGTTTTGCCGGCTCCTGTGGACGGGTAGGTATTTCAACAGGTGGAATTACAGCTTCCAAATCTGCGAGTACATCCTGTGAGGGCTGCTGTGCCATATTTAGCTGTTCTCCTTTGTAATAGAAGCCATAGCCTCCATTGAGTAATTCACCTGGTTTGATTCTGCCATCAGGACGTTCCGGAACCATAGGGGCTCCCTGCAGGAACATGGCACCACCGACACGGCGCATGTGGAAGCCTTCCTGATTGCGTGGTGTCCATCCCAAAAATCGTCCATGAAACGGATCCATCATCATAAAGGTACGGCGTTTGTCCCACGGCAGTCTGCCGTATTCGCCAACACCAATCCGGTAGCCGTGAAGTCCCATGGCCACACGACCGTTGGCATTACGGGCATGGACAAAAAGTCTCTTGGCATATAGAAGTCTTTCTTCACTAAATCAGCAAAGGTGTTATAGGCTTTTTTGTTAGCCGAGTTTGTACCCCAATCTGCCAAGTCCCTCATCTGCCGGGCACTGATATGATAGGTTAGGAGAGGTGAGTCATGCCCTTGAACCGCCAGAAGATAGTTTTCTCCTTGTCGGATGATATGTGCTTGCATACCGTTGCGACGGAGAATATCCTGCAGCTCAGGTGACAAATCTCTACCTACTGGTAGTGCATTTGATCTGATTGACATATTGTGATTGATTTTAAATGTTGATTATTCGCCAGTTTCAACAAGCTCGCCTTTCCATTCGATAAAATCTTCGGCTGATTCTTCGTTAACTACAAGGTTCCTTTCATTACAGAATTCGGTGTATTCTTCCTGCCATTCCGGTGAGTGGTGATTGATGTAATCGAGCCAACCGTATTCTCCACTCTGTACTTTCTGTACAAGCTCGTCTTCTGGATAGTATTTGATATTTGCCATATTGGATTTGTTATTGATGGTTGTTACATTGGTTTATCGTTGCATCATGCGCATACCTTGTTTCTTCTGCTCATTCCAGATTTCTTCAGAGTAGTCCTCCTCATGGATATAGTCAAGATTACCATTTTCGTCCATGGTCCAACAACCGAAAATACCGAAGTTGTATTTGTCCCATTCCCGTTTGGCTTCTCTGCGCCAGACTTGTTCATTACCTGCGGAGAGACGGATACCCGTATTTGAATTCAGATCGATACCGATGGAAATCTCATCATCGTCTTCAATGATTGAGAGAATTTCTCCGTTCTGCAGTTTCTGCATCTCTGTCCCCGTAAGATGATAGCGGTCGGTAAGATATTGAATGTTCCTGCCTATGACTGGTGTCGGCACGCTCAGTACCTGTTTGCTATCCTGGTCAAGCTGGAAGAAACATTTGGTGCCAAGCTCGTGTCCCGTTTCGTTGCTTTCCAAATGTCCGATGATGGGTTTGCCTGCAAGAAGGCTTTGCCTCTGCTGCTCATTGAATACTTTTAAGTCATACTCGTCAAGCTTCGGAAAGAAGAGAACATCTACATTGCCTTCTGGCGTTCTTACAAGGCAGAATCGTGTTCTTGCCTTTACTTCTTCACCATCATCAGCAATGATGTGTACAGGTAAGACTGGAGAATGCCGGCCATTGAGAATATTCTGCAGAACATCAGTCGGCAGATCCTCAATCATCTCCTGTGTGAGTCCAAAACGTTCGAGAGTGCCGTAGGGCATTTCATTCTCATCAAAGTTGTAAATCATTTGTTACCTTTTTTAATGCGTTATTATTTTTGCTATAACAGTATTTCATTTTCTTATGAAGTACTTTATTAATAGTTAATTCAGAAACAAAAATAAAAAGGTGTGATTAGAGAATCAGAAGAATGGGTATATCATACCTTAAGTTTTATATATCATTATGAAAGAAGTATGATTTATCGATTAAAAATCATACTATTAGCATAAATAAAGTTAGAAAAATCACTTGAAGTATATGAGTTTTAATTCATGGTAATGGAGATATGTAATTTTGCCTCATGAATATTAGAAATATACTCATGATGGTGCTTCTGTCGTTGATGTCAGGTACTACAATAAAAGCTCAGTTTAATACGGTTGGATGTTTGTATAATCACCCAGCTAACAAAACAAAAAATCCACAAGAGACTAATGCTTCTCCTATTGTGGATAATCTGATGTTGAAAAAGATTCTTTGAAGAATGTTTCATCATATAAAAATGTCGTAAATTCATGCGGGGAGGATGTAGGTACCTCTTCTCATACATCTGATGATATTCTTCAATATTTGAATATGGCTTATCCATTAAAGAGTGTTCAGATAAACTCAGAGTTTGGAATGCGTCGTCACCCTGTAACACATAAATATTGTATGCATAATGGAGTGGATCTTCAGGCACGCTACGAACCTGTGTTTTCCATGCTTCCAGGGAAAGTGGTGAAGGCTGCTCATGATAAGCGTTCTGGCAGATACATCACAATTCTGACTGGCAACTACACGGTCAGCTATTGTCATCTGTCATCATCTAAGGTTACAATCGGACGATATGTTAAGGCTGGTGAGATAATAGGGGTGTCTGGTAATACGGGTATGTCAACAGGCCCCCATCTGCACCTTACAATAAAAAAGGATGGTAAGGCTATTGACCCTATCATCCTCTTGAACTGTGTTCGGACTATTGTGTCGTTAAAATAAAATATCACCAGTTGTCGTCCTCATTACCTGTTAGACCATTCTTGATGCACTCTTCAATCTTATCCATAACAACATTCGAGTAGGCATGAGCCATAACAAGGGCCTTGCTTGATGTCTTTTTGTGTGAGTCTTTTTTAACAAAAGGGAAACAGGTGTCTAATGTCCAGTTCTCGTCCGAACGTGTTGGAATGGTACCGCCTAAAGCTCCAATCCATCCTCCACCGACAGCGACATTAACCGAATAGAACGGAATAGTATAGGTTACTCTTACTCTGCCATCTTTAATATCACACTTAATGACCGGCCTGATATTCACGTTATAGCTATTGGTTCCGCCAGCGTGCTGAGCAATGTCTGCTACATATCCTTGTGCAATGATAGTTCCCAATTCCTTGTCATTTAGTTTAATGACAGAGTTTGCATCATTGAATGTGGCCGTAAACCAATAGTTGAGTAGTACGTAGAGTTCATCTTTTGTTTTACCCTCTGCAGGAATAATCTGAACGTATGTTATGCCGTTATTCTTGTCCAGCTGGAGTTGCTGCCCAAGATTTTCAGCTGCATCAACCCATTTTTCTCCATACTTCTCTTTTGCGTAGTCTTCCAGTTCATCTGTTCGCAAAATTTGTGCATCTATTGTAGTGCATAGAAAAAGTGACATCAGTGCCGTAAATATTACTTTCTTCATTGTTTATAGATTTTGGTTATTAATGTTAGAAATCAAATCCAAGCTTGATAGCAATTGCTTCAGTATTATACTGTTTTTTATCTCTTGTGTAATCCATCCTGCCATGGTCAATAAATCCATCAAATACTTCAAACTCCAATTTCTCATTTGTATATCCAAGGGATAGACTAAGACCCTGTTTGTCGTTAAGCGCATATCTGATACCAACAGAGGCAATGATATATAATCCACCACACTCATTTGTTATGTAGGTTCCACCCTTCAAGTCAGCAAATGGAGCAAACTTTCCTTTGCTGAAGTGACTTCTGATATTTGCAAACACAGGAATATCAACCTTACTGTCTCTTACATCCAATGGAATATCCATACCACTTGTTTCGTATGACGGCATGAAATGTAGTCCAACTCCGGCTCCTAAAAAGAAATATGGATTGAACTGGTAGCCATGTGAGGTATTGATTTCCACTCTTCCGAACTCATAATCTCCTATACCAATGGAATAACCGGCATCAACATATCCCTTATAATTGCCACTTGAAATGCTTTGTGCACTACAGTTAAATGAGAATAGCAATACTGATACTAAAAAGAATAAAAAGTTTCTTCATAACATTTATTATTAAATTGGATTTATAGAATTGTTTTCAACCACAAAGCAAATAAAACACAGTGCAGTCTATCTGCACTATTATAAAAAAACTATTTCGGTATTGTGTATTTTTAATTTTCTCTTTTTTCATAGTCACTTTCTTATTCGTAATCACCATTAGCCACTGTTTTAAGAATAAAATCATTATCAAACTCAAGCCTTATTTTTTTTGCTCTGGATGCATCGCCAACATATGACGTATAGAATGAAAATGATTTCATCCCGTATGGACGTATTTCGTCGTATGTAACGTAGCCGTCATCTTGAGTTACTTCAGTACCATTTCCTTTCAAATACGTAACCACGTATTTTACATTTGGTATGGTATATTGGGTGTTATTTCTTACAACTCCTCTTCCACTTGCAGAATAACTATAATCACTTGTTTCCCAATTCCAGTTTGCTATAGTTACATTCTCAGTAAGATAAGTATAAAACTTTAATGATAGCGAAATAATTGCAGTTGATGCCTCAGAATATTTCTTTGAAATCTGTTGGTCTGTAAGAGTATCTCCTTGTATATAGCCTTTTCTCTTTGCGAACATATATATAGGATCATCAGAAAGATTGCATAGTCCTTTTGAAAGTCATAAATTACATAGCCGTCACTTGGTTTCTTATCGTCTTTAGGCTTTGTATATATGATAATGTCTGACTCTGTATTTTTTACCGAATCCGTTAGTGAACTTGTTTGTTAATGCAACACTGTATTTCTTGTCTTCGAGTTCTTTTACTTCTTTCACGATTATTGTGTCTGATTTATAATAGTTTTTGAAGGTTTCCAACTTCAGGATATAGTTCAACCATTTTTTCTTCCTTATTGTTTTTGATAGCGGAGAAAAAAATCTTGTGTAACTTCTTAGCCTCTTTCTTGTAACCACAAGAAACAAGGAAGTTTGCTGATAGTACCAAGCATACAATAGTAGATGGTTTCATGATAAATTGTTGTTTATATGTTTTATTCGCAAACATATATAATTGTTATGCAGTCTATCTGCACAATAATAAAAATATAAAAAGAGGCTAAGTATTTTAATATTATACATGCCCCTTTTGCTGTAATGAAATTATAATTTAGTGTAAATTACGACCATTCATCATCTATATCATCTGAATGTAAAGGTGTTGAAGTGTAATTGGTGATATTTCCCATTATTGTGTTTAGAGCATCAATCAATCTATCGGCTTTATTTTCTATAAAAATATTTTCTTGAACATCCACAAATCTGATTAAAGTCTGTAAATCAGCATTGTCTCCTAAAGCTATAGCAAACTTATCTGCATCATTAAATGTCTGTAAATTACGCAATTCCATTATTCCCTCATCATAGTCATCGGTTGGACAGCCATCACTAAGAAGTACTATGGCAGTATTTTCATTATTAGCTGGATATGTACTTATGTTTTTTGCTAACTCACAGCACGCTTTACCTAAAGAGGTCATTCCACTTGCGGTTAATGGCTTCCAATTAAAGTCTAAAAATATTAATGGGCTTATCATGCATCCAAGTAACATCCCTTGCAAAGGATAAGACAACAATATCAATGTTTTTGCCGTTAAACGCCTTTTTCCTGCAAATCAATAATAATATTTTCCATTGAATCATTCAACGCACTGATTTTTGAGCCATCCATGCTGCCAGATGTATCAAGTAAAATATAAAGTCTCATTATTTTATAAATGCAATAAAGTTTAATAGTAAAGATATGATGATTGCTATAAAAGCAGAATGTAAGTAACCTCTTAGAACTGGTAACTTCTCCTTTTTAGGGCGTTTATTGTATTATAAAGATCTTTTTCTTTAGAATCAAATTGTGTCTTTAATTCTGATATTGAAGATGACAACGTCCTAAGTGTTGTATCAACAGTATTAAATCGTTCCGACAAATTATCAGCAGCTTTAATATGCCCTTCACTGAGAGATTTTAATTTACTGACAATTTCATCATGTTGATTCTTTTGATTTGTACCAACAACTTCTATTTTTGATTTTAAAATAGTTGTTTCGGATTTTATTATACTTTCTATATTGTCTACTTTACTTACAACGGTTTTGCTTTTCTCTTCATAACCATCAATAATACTTTTAAGCTCATCCTTTAATGAAGTAAAAGATAAAATATGCTGTTCTACAGACGCTTTGAAATCATCTGCAATATTTTTAAGCATAACCTTTAAGTCGGACGTAAAAGCAGTATTAGAATTTCGGAAACTGTCCTGAATTTCTTTCGTACACGATTTTAAGTTTGAAAGGGTAGAAGATATGCCATCTAGTTCAAGTTTGACCTTTTCATTAAACTTGGATATGGATTGATCAACTTCATTGTTAAGTTTTCCTATGCTATTATGTACTGAATTCTCAATAGTATTGACGGAATTGTTACATGACTTTTCAAATGAAGACTGAATTTTTTCCGCAACTGCATCAAGTGTATCCACTTTTTTACTTATGCTCTTAAATACAGAATCAATCTTTATTTTAAGTGTTTCATCAATAGAGTCAACATTCTCTTTTATAGCATTATAAACTTTGTTTAATTCAGAAGAAACCTCTTTAAACTCCACAGTTAATGCGTGAAGTTGTGCTTTTGTACCTTCATATGCATTTACAGTATTAGTAACTTGTTGTCTTGCAGATTCAACATTCTGAAGACTTTGCTCTAAGTTGGTGAGCATTTTAAGAATATCTTGTGCTTCCATATTGGGAATTTATTTTATATACTTATTTGTGAATATATCCATCCATGAATTGTGATAACCTAACTCTGCTATAATCTCTAAATCATCAAGATGTTTTATATCTTCGTCGATTGCTAAATTTCGATTGTGAATATTAAGATTTGTCTTAAACCGAGAAATACAACTGGCGAAGTCATCGTGATTTTTTATCTCATTTTTTCAATTCTTGATAACCTTCAATATAGCTTTTATCAAGCTCATTCATTAGATTCTTATTATTACCGACTTTTAAAGCAAGCAGGCAGAATACGTTAAGCAAACTGAGAGTTGCATTAGAGTCTGTAGTTCCTCTACGGATAAGTCTGACCGCACCTTGAAGATGTTTTATGTTATCTTTTGGCGAGCCGGAGGCTCCTATCACATCAGAATCAACCACACGCATGTATTTAAATAATATTTCTGCGGAGGATTTTTTTCCACGGTCTGTGTCATCCAAAAGTGAAAAACTCTCGTTATTGTCTGTCATATATCCTTCACGTGCATATTTAGAGTTGAAATAATAGTATATTTCATCTTTCAAATCTTCGTTGATTTCCTTCCAGTCCTTTGACGTATCAATTCCAATGTTGCAGAAATTACGAATATCATCTATAGCACGTTTCCTTTTGAGGGCAACTTTATCATATATGAATTCTGTCAGATAACCTAGGCATTTATGAATCTCATTAAGTCCTTTTCTGACGCTGGCCTTTTCGACTTCGTTTTCAGCTCTTTCTTCAGAGTAATATCTCATCAGAAATTCTTTTTAAACGTAGATAGTAGGATCCGTTCTTCTTTCTTGTTGAAAGAATTCTGAATGAGTGTTTACTATAATCTTGAGTAAAATCGTCTATTAGGCCAATTATACACATACGGTAAATAGCCTTTGCTATATCAGCATAACTATCATCTTGATATGAAATAATGGAAACTACTTCTGTTCCAATTTCAGAATTTAGAACCGTTTCAAGAAAACCATTTGCATGGATATGTTCCGTTGGCTTGTCTTTTTTGTCGTTTCCGATGAAATATTCAAGATCCACCTGACTCAACAGATAGTACATCTTTTTCTTCTCTTCGAATTCACCTTTAAAGTTATTGTCAAAAGAAATACATGACTGTATTATAGTCTGCTCCCTTGATATTCAATATTCTCTTTTGGTATTCTTCTTATTTGCTCAGTTCTAAGATAGTCTCTAAGATCTTGATGAAATTGCCATCCTCTCATACTTTTATCAACATGACGCAATTGGCAGTTTTTGTACTTTGAGCATTTATCCGAACAGCGCCATGTCTGCTTGATTTCTGTCCCATCTTCTTTAACAACGACATTATCTGTATTGCACTTTAATTTTACTATATCAGACAGCGGAGTACAATAATCTATATATCTCGGTTCAATGCTAATACCAAAAAATCTTCAAGAATATGATGAAGATCTTCTTCCTTAAACCATCTCCCTTTGATTATGTCAAGTGGAAAACTCCAATTCGGATATTTGGGGTTGATTCGAGCAAGATTATAATCAGATAAAAGTATGACAGAAAGAGCCATTTTCCGATCACGACCAGCACGGCCAGCTTCTTGAACATAGCTTTCTAAAGAACTGGAGTAATTCATGTTCACAGTAAATCTTACATTTGGCTTATCGATACCCATGCCAAAAGCTTTCGTGGCAACCATTATTGGCAGCTTATTTTCTCTGAATCTTTTCATATTCTCCATTGAATCATTCCCTTGTGTTACACCATCTTGTGCAGAACCAGAGAATGTTCCTATTTCACATATTTCAGAGAGATTTTTTGAATTGACAGAAACACTTATCCCACTGCTATTTACATGAGGACAGAAGATAATGCCTGCTTGCTCGTAATCACTTTTTTGTGAGTAGAAATCGTCTGGCATATCAACGAGTAAATGCTGACCATCAACTTCTTCAAGGTCCTCTCTCTCGTGAAATCTTTCTAAGATTCTGTCAATTGAGTCTTTAGTTTGAAGTTGACGAATATAATCAGGAATACGATATATGTATGTTGACAAGAATTTTGCTTTTTGCTCATTTGTACTCCAGACATCTCCAATATTGACTGCACTTGGATAATTACTCAATCGTCCTTCTTTATCATAGAACTGATCTTTTTTATACTCAACCTCAATCTTTTCAACTTTATATTGCAGTTCAAGGCGGTTACTATTCTCATAACGAACAATTGTATCAGGATCTAATGTAAATGAATTATTTCCCGAAAGTTCACGCTCTACGTCAGAAAGGACATCAAAAGAGGCGGTTGCTGTTAAACCGAACAAAGAGATTGTTCCATTTTTTGCTTTTACATAATTGTAAAGATTGCGTCCAAGATGAAGGTACGAAAAACGGAAATCCTGTCCCCACTCTGAAACGCAGTGGACTTCATCTATAACACCGTAGGAGAAATAAACGTGAAGGTCTTCCATGTTCTTTAGTCTTTCTCTAAATTCAAATATGCATAATCTTTCTGGTGACATAAATGTAAATATCACCTGAGAAGATTCCATCATAAGTTCATGAGAAGCCCGTTCTTCTGTAGAGAGTTCGCTATTAATATATGTACAGCAATCAATTCCAGTACCTAGCAAGCCATCATATTGGTCTTGCATTAACGATTTCAATGGATCGATAACAACAGTAACTCCTGGTTGTAACATTGCTGCAAGTTGGTATGTAAGTGATTTTCCTCCACCTGTAGGTAAGAGTCCTATTACCCCTTTTATCTGGAGAGCTTTATTGAGAATAGGTAACTGCCCCGGTCTAAATTCCCTTTTTCGGAACATTAGTTGCAAGAAATATTCCAAATGCTCGGCAGTCTCTTTTTATTACTGTATGCCCACCATTTACATTAATGGTCGTTACAGGTTGGTAAAGAATTCGGTCTGTGGTGTAAATTTCACGAGAGGTATAGATTGTATTTGACGAACGTACGTTGAAATAGCAATCATTATTAGCCTTGAATTCCGAAAATTGAACATTTACAGCATCTACTTTCTCATGTATGGCAATATCGATAACCATATCATAGGTTTTTTCTCTATTAGCCTGCTTATTATATGAATAGACAGTACTTCCAAGATGGAGCGGTGAAGATGTGTATGACTCTGAGATAACATATAAATTTATCTTCGGAAATGTCCTGTCTGTAAAGTCCGATGAAAGAGCTGTAAGATGATTATACATTTCTGCTAAATCAGCAAAAGCAATGGCAGAACATGGAACGTCATTTTCCTTAACAATAACATCCCATGTTTCTTTATCTAGTGATATGCGGCCAGTAAGGACTGCCTCTATTATAACCTTTTCAATTCTTGGCAACTGCAATTGGGATTTCACGTAGTAATTGTTCGTTGGCAAGCTTAGTGCCAGCTTTTTTTTTTAACGTATCTTATTGTACCATATTTTTCTGTTTCCTCTGAAAAAATCTAAAGCATTATTAAGCTTCTTCTCAATGAAAGGTGAACACTTAGTTGGTAATCCTCGTGAAATTATATTACTTAGAACCGCTAAAACGGGATCTATGTCTTCATATATATTTGCTCCAATATCAAAGGGTGCTAGAACTTCAAAAGCTGAATACTCATTCCAATATTTCTGTGCATCCGAATTATTCCTGTCAATATCCTCAATGGTATCAAGTCTGAAAGCACAATGGAATTGTTTTGGTGGATAAAACGAAAGGGAAACAAGAAATGGTTTGCCTTCTTCACGAATAACTTGGAATCCTTTTGCAATACATCCATACCATTTACCATTAGAAAGTTGCTTATACTGACCTGATTTAAAATCAATGAAGTAAGCATCATTTGGGATATTGAAATATCGTGGGAAGGCAGAAAGTCTTTCATTTCCAAAGTTTACCGGACCAACACATACAAAATAGTGACGATAGCCTGATGAACTCACAAGATATGCAAAGCTCTTTTAAGTCAATCTGCGGAATATCAAGAATATTGGAAAAGAGATGTATACAAATAGGCTCTTCAATATGTATGCCTCCAATTGCATTGGCTTTAAGTGATTCGACAGTTGATGGCAGATAGTAGTTTAGGGTTTCAATGTAAACAGAATCTCCTACAGCCTGCCGTAGGTGTAATTCGGCACGGGAAAGTGCAGCATATGATGGTTCAATCAAAGTTACCTTTTGGAGCTTTTCTAAGAGATTGTACTGTCTTAAATTGTCAATAAAGTAAATACTTGCCAAACCTTGTCCACATCCCCAATCTATTATTTCAATATTTTTGTCCATATTGAGATATGGAAACTTTGTGAAAGCACAAGCAAGTTTACCTTGGTGCATTTCACCATAAGAAGCAAGATAACAGCATAACTGCTCTTCATCCTGAAGAATAGCAGTTCCATGAGCAAGTCCGGGATAATTCCATGGAGTTTGTCGATATTGAGCAGGTACGTGTTGTTTGGCTGTCTTTATTATATCATCTAAAGACAGTGGAGTTATTGACTTTATGGTATCAATGTAATTCATTCTATTCCTTTTCCTAAGATGTTTTCATTAAATGGGTCTAACTTATGTTTGTTCCAGTTCCTTACAGCGGTAGCCTTACTGGAATTAGCATAACAATATTCGCATAAATGTGGACAAGTATTGTATTGTCCAATATCTTTACTGACAATGCAACCGCAAAATTGCCGCTGTCCTTTGTCTTTATTATCTTTCTTCTTACATAGATACATTGTATCTGTGATTTCAAGAGCTCCATCTGGAATAATAGCTCCGAATTCTTTTCCAAAGTGTGAAACAACCTCATAACCAAGAAACTTCATGAGTGCGGAATCATTATATGCTATTTTGGCAATCAGAGTATCATCAATGCAACGATTGTGCTGAATACCAAATTGTTCTAATGGTATTTTTTCACTACATGTAGCAAGCTCATATCCCCATTTTTTGTTTAGTTCAGCAAGTCCTGATGCAATTTCATACATTGTTGACTCGTTAAACTCCTCGTAATGAATATTGTTTGTCTCCAGATTCCTTTTTACTTTTTATATTCAGCGATGTCAGCAAAACTGAATACAAGCTTTTCTGTATAACCTTTAAGTTGATCCCCAATGTATTCTATTTTATGAAGTAGGTCAGTGACTCTGATAGAGTCAGTCAGGATAAGTGGGTCAAACCGCCAAATAACGTGACCCTTTCCTAGAATGTTTACAAGTTCTCTGAATGTATTGATTCTCTCGCTTAATTCAGGCACTCCTTTTTCAAGTCCCTCTCTTTCATAATCGTTCAAAGTAAACTGAATATAGCAACCAATATGTTTATCCTTCAGAAATTGAAGATATGGAATTAAAGGACGTGGATTTTTAGACCAAAATACAATAAACCTGGTTTTCTCATAACTAACATATAATGGTACACCGTTAAAAGGATTCGTCCATGCAGAATATCCTATCTCCAAACGCTTGAAGAACCAATCCGCATAGAATGCTGGTATATCAGTACTTCTGCTTGCTGACACGATAATAGGAGCTTGTGCTTCAACAATTTCTCCGTTATCTCTTTTTATATTAACTTTATCCCAGGCCATATTTTTTTATATATTTGCTATTTGTGAAATGACATTCATTAAAAAACCAACTATCGAAACCTTGAAAGGTAAGACGTTTTGCATTGGCACCATCACGGTGTATTTCAATACCATCACTATAAGGAGTGACACCTATCATCTTTGAATAAGGAACCTTCTGAGCTGAAGTTGGACTTTGGAAAATAATATGTTTATTGGTTATATAGAGTGTACCTGTTCCCTTATTATCCATATAACTGTGCTCTATTGGTCTTATTTTTGGTACCACCAATATGATATGTTAAACCTTTCATTACACAATTGACCAACCGCTTCTTCTTCCTCCATATTCTTTTACAGTCTTTTCTTTGATACATAGTAACACCATTATATGTCCAGATAATAGTTTCACCTCTTCCTAACATGATAGAGCAGGTGTATTACTAGAAGGAAGAATACCATTTTGAAGTTTACTAAGTATGCTCATCTGGCCAAGTTTGCTAATCTCACTGTTTTGATACTGAATAGGAAGATTATTGACTGGCAGGTGGAGGTAATTGATATAATCATCTATCTTTTGTTGTTCAGCATTAGAAAGCGAGCCATTTTTCATAAAAATTAATAGCTGCTTTTATTAAGAACATATAGATAGGCATCTTTCTATGTTTGACTGTACCATAGAAATTTACTAAGCATTTTTTTCACAACGCTGATGTGCTACAGGTAGTGTTAGTTTATCAGTAAAATATTCTACCATAAAACCTCGCATTATTTTCTTGGGTAAATTCATCAACAGCTCCATTCTTATTGACCTGACTATAACTTACAATAGCAATTAAAAACTCATCTAGTAGTTTTACCGATGATGGAGAATAAGGACGATGGAGACTTGCAGTATAGCGTCTGATTTCTGCATCTGCTACATTGCATATGTCATCATCAGAAAGATATGCGTCTTTCTTAAGACGTAGTCTTGATTGTTGAACATTTCCGGCCGTTGTACGCAATGTAAAGTATGAGCTTACAATGGTGCAAAAATCATTCACACCCTGTTCATGTTTCTCCTTACATTCCTTATGTGAATGAGAAAACCAACCGGCATCATTACCGCAATATTTACAAGTTCCCATAGCCTATTTTTTTATTTTTTTTAATTTTGCTAATGTCCTGCTATTCTTAACTCTTGTTTTTGTAGATTGTTTTGGAGGATGGTTTTTGTTATTGAATGCATACTCTTCATTTTCGAGTTCTTTAAGTTTTGCCTTAACCCTTTTTTATTTTCTTGTCAACTTTGTCGCAGTCATTCTTAGCATACTGTAAATCTATCCTCTCTTTATTATTCAGAGTCTCTTCTAATCCAAAACTGTTAATTTTTTCGTCAAGTTTTTGATTTTCATCTAATAGAAGAGTCATTTTATCTGCCAATATTTCCCGTTGATAGGCGGTAACTAAATAAAAGTTTTCATTAATATTTAAGTCATCATATACACAAGCCACAGACATGTCATCTTTACTGGCTATCTTACTGATTTTAGGTAATGCGCGTTTTAAAACGTTTTGAGCTTCTTTTCTACCAGATTTAGCAATCTGTTTATAAAGATTTGCATAGAAGTTATATAGTTGATTACCATCACCATAAGAGTCATCTAATCCGTCGGATCCAAGAAATACAGCGAGTGAAATGAATCAGCTCCTTGATAACAATATCTGAACTCTTCAAGTGCATTAGAATCACATATTGATGTCGTTTTGTTTAAAAAAACATCACTGTTGTCCCAAGGAACAGGTTGATCAAATTCAATCTTGTTGTTAACTATGCTCATGCGTACAAGTTTCCCATCACCTATATGAAATGCAAACCAAAAAGTCTGAGTTTGCACGTATGCCATGAGTGTACATCCGTATGTTTTCTCGAATGTAGCTTCTGGGTTATTGCGCATATCGAGAAACTCATCTTTATATTTTTGGTCAACATTGGAAAGTTCCCATTCTGTCAAATCATTCTCTCGTGCATGTTTTGCTACAGCAACGTTCCACTGGCTTATAATTGATGAAAATAACCAGGTAAGCATCTTGTGGGAAATAGAGTTTATCTGGCTGTCTGTGGCTGACTCTTTTGTATATTGCGTAAATGGTTCGCCATGAAATACAGATTGTCTTTCTTTAGTTACTGTCTCAACAAAAGAGCGGATAGCTTCTTTTGCTATATTGACGATGAACTTGGAACCTATATCGCTTCTAAAATAGCGTTCCCCTCCATGGCCATCTGAAACAATAGCCATGGAAAGGCCCTCTGAACTATCTGCATACGCATAGTCCTGACAAGGTTTATTGCAGAGTCTATGACTCTCTCCTTCGCAGAATGAATATATACTGTCCATCAATATAACATAGAATTTATTAGTCCCATTCGTCATAACTATCAGTACCAGCAGGGGCAGGTGACGCTGCAGTCTCAGCACCAGCTACATCTGCTGCTGCCTCATTAACCTTGTCAATTACCTGCTGCTGTTTTGTCGAATCTATAGCTGATGAACTTTGACTTCCTATCTGAGAAGATGTAACAGCAATAATTCGAATCATCTTTTGAGCGCTTCAATATTATGAACGGTGATGACTGCTTCAGAAGAGCCTGTAAATTGTTTTAAAAACTTCTTTGTCAGCATCGTCACCTATGGCAATAGCAATCTTGATAGCATGCTTAAACCAACTATTACCCTGAAGCGTTTTCAATCCACCTTCAAAGTTATCTGTCGGTCCACCATCTGAAAGAAGAATGATAGCTGGGGAGAAATATCCGCTTCCGCTTGATGTCGGCATAAAGCCTCCAGAACGAGATAGCTTTTTGTTCAATTCTTCACAAGCCTCACCAAGAGATGTTAGGCCGTCCGCTTCTACTTTTTGCCAAATAAAAATCCTTTGCCTCTTTTTAGGTTCATCATAAAGCCAGCGGGTACCTGTTGAGAACTCAAGTGCTGCAACATTAATTTCTGCATCAGGATTTTCATCAGAAATTTCACCAATCATTGGCAATACATTTTCGATGGCATCATTTACACTTCCAATCTTTTTACCAATCATACTACCAGAAGTGTCGATTACAAAAAATAGAATCATCTTTCTTCTTGGAATGCTTTCGTTGTCTAAAAGTCCCATAACTTAAAAAATATTTATATGTTAAACATTAAATTATTATATGATTTCACCCTTGATAGCACCTGTGAGGCTAACCTTTAACCCTACTTTTACAGGCATAGCTTTATTGGGCTCAATTGGTTTTATTTTGCCTGAAGGAGTTTCTACAACCCAATTATTTGTAGTGATATTTTTCAATTGGACTGGATAACGGTCTCCTGGTATTGATATTACTTGAATATCAGGCTTGTTGTCCATATCAATATATACTTTTTTTTCAGGAGTTAGGAGTATTTTTACGGTCGTTTATCTTCATAATTCCTGATATTGTAAATGGCTTACCGCAACACATGCATTGAGCAGCGTTAGGGTTCTCTACGAAGGTTTCTTCTTTTACATCTAGGACATACTACAAGCATATCACGAAGTTGCTGGATAATATTTTGCCACTGTCTTTCGAGTTTCCTTTTTTTGTTTTGATCATGCAAACAAACAGAGCTAAACTCCTGTATAAAAGTATCTCTAAGTAAAAGCAGGAAAAGCATTCCATCTGCGCAATACATTATTGTGTACACCACGAACAGGTCTGTTCTCTGAATTATTTTTTTATCGTAAATAAAGATAGGCTCACTGCCGTAGAATTTCTTTTCATATGTCTCAGTCATACATGGGCAAGCAAGAACACGTGCTCCTTCTAATGGATGGTTGGCATAGAAAAAGCACAAAATAGCACGACGGAAAGTGAGTATCTGTCTGTATATTTATTAGGCATAGTTTTTCCGGTCACCACTTCCGGAGCCATGTACCTGGCCTTGCCAAGAATTCCAGAGGTTACTCCTTCAGGTGCTACATTATCATTATCACAAATCAAGACATCACCAGTTTCAGGATGTATGAAAAAATTTCCATCATTTAAATCCTGATAACTAAGTCCAGATAAATGAAGCGCTTTGAAACCCTCACAAATTTTTCATGGCCGCATTAACCATAGCCTCGAAACTCTTGAATTTTGCTCTTGCCAGCAAGTATTGTCCGAATTCATAATAATCTTTTGGCCTTAATTTCATCACGTAACCATAAGTTCCTTTTTGTTTCGTTGTTAGGTACTCTGGCCATAGGAATGCTTCCGAAGGTGCACCCTTGGAGATATTCTCCTCCAGATTGCTGTAAAACCAATTTCCCATATTGTTGAAGTACCATTTTAAAGCCATCTTTTGTCCTCCGACTTCAACAAGGTAAACGATTCCTTGTCCACCACGGCCGAGTTCTTTAACAACTTTGGCCTGAGAACCGTTAGTCAAACTGACACTTTCACCGTTTTTTAATTCAATCATATCTGTTTGTTTTTTAAAAATCACTACCTGATAAATTTACATTTTCTGCTGCTTGTAAGCTGCTCGAAGAACCACAGTTTGGGCATGTCACAACTTCTTGATCATGATAGCATACAACTTTCCCACACCTGTTACAAATATAGAATTTTTTAGAGCCACAATAGGGACAACCATTGAAATCTTTATCATACATTACTTTACCAGTCACATGAGTTTGCTCATATCCTTCTTTTTTTGCTTGTTCTTTCTTTATTTTAAAAAGCCCAAGTAAAAGCATAAACACCCATTACGAGGGTCAACAGTAATACCAAAATGTTCCTTTGTCTTCTCACACACAGCCATAATGGCAAAGGCTTTTATTGCTCAGTTTAGACATATCTTATGCATTTTTTGTTTTCATAAATGTTACAGTAAATTCCTTACACTTACGCATATCCTGTCTTGACGAAGCGATTGAAAAGGTGTTGTATTTCTCAAACATATCCAGCCCACGTCCAAGCGAGATCGTCCAGCCTGTATCTGTTTTGATGCATCTGTCATGAAAATCTCTGAATTTGTATTCAAAGTCTATGCCGTATGTAGCGAGGTCATCCTTAATGTCATCAAGCCTGTCTATAAGTTCAGGAAGCTTATCGTCCTCCTCGTTAGTAATAAGATTGAGCTTTAAGTCATCAACTGGACGCGTATTAATGAGCATCAGCGCAAACTCCATAAAATTTTTAATTTGCCATGGAGCACGTATATATGGATCCTCCACAGTTATTTCATTTGCGTTTGCCATATATGAAGCGAACAATTTCTCATAGCTAACTCCCGTTTGTCCCATTCTGAACGTCATACTTTTTTCTTGTAGTATATGAATACGGGGGCGCTTTGTAGTTTGACCGGCAGTGGTTCCTTCCTCCACGGAGCATTTTCCTGAGATTTCTTCATTCAAAGGCTGAGCATCTGCATCGGTTAACTCCCCAGTAGCTGTACCTGTCGTTGAGTTTATTGGGATTATAAGAGGATTGCTAACTTTTTCCAATGTCTCGACATTCATTTCAATACCCGTTCTTAAATTGATATATTTGAAATGTGCAGGCTCAGCTTTAAATGTTTCATCAATGACATATAGTTGGTCTTTTACTCGCTTTCTACTTTCTGCGGCAAAATCAACCAATTCGTATGCTTCCTGGTCTGTCATTTTTCCATCTGGGTAGAGAAGTTTCATCATTCCGGAGAAAGTCTTACGGATTGCTAAATGATCACGTTCAGATAGTGATCCGTCAAACTTGGCATAGTCTTTCAATACCGCGGTGCGATCATCGTTGCGCATGGCATGTAGTACCGCAGCTATATAATCCGTAATAAGTCCATAGCCCTTGGAGAAACTGTCTTTCTTCAGCATCTTGATTTCCCAGCCTGGGTTATACAGATGGATTCTGTCAAGAAAAGCACCTTTGATAAAGGATGTCGGTATAGATTCAAAAAGGTGCGTGTTCTTCAACATGAAGGGAACAGTATGTTTGGTATTTCCAACAAAAACCATGGAGGCACTTGCCTCATGTGTTCCTTTGCCTCGGTTGAAGGATTTATTAGCCAGATAATTCTGCATGGTATCAATGAGCACGGCATCAACTGCACGTCCTTTCTGTTGTTCAAACTCATCCCATGCAACCACATCCCAATATCCAACAAGACCAAGTTCTTCTCTTTTCCCAGACATCCTTACGAATAGTCGTGCACTGGTCACATCTCCACCTGATACAAGTACTCCGTAAGGTGACAATTCTTGGAATACGTGAGACTTTCCGGTTCCTTTAGGACCAAGTTCCATAAAGTTGAAGTTATTTTCGACATGAGGAAGCAGACGGGCAAGTGTGATAAACTTTTCCCGTCGGTTCATCGTATCTGGATTTAAGCCCACTGTATGCATGAGCAGATCGATCCATTCTTCTGTAGTAAAGTTTTTACGTTGTTCAATATACTCTTGCAAATCGATATTCGAAATCTGTATAGGCTTTAATGTCTGGATTTCCCATCTCACTTTTACATCTTCTCCACTGATGTAGCCAATGGTGACGATGCACCATACACCGTTTCCGCTCAGAAGCTTCGGGTTCTTACGTACATAGTCAGTTCCTATTGGTACACCGGAGAGTCCGAGATTGGCAAAAAGTTGCCTGATATTCATCATTCTTTTCATTAAGTACAACAGTTACTTTATCTATGATTCGATGTTTACCATGCTCACGGATAAGTCCTTTTACCGACTCAGCTTCAGCTCTGTGTACATAGTTATTCTTGATGACATCTTTTACTTTCTCTAGTCCCTCGTTAATGATTTCTTCATCATCACTGGCACAATATTGGCCAAGCAGGTATTCCAATACGTAAGTCGGTACAGGAAGTCCACCCTTAACCAAAAACGCCAGGTCTTTTTCTTACTACTTTGCCAATGAAGGCATTTAATACTTTCTGCTGTGAATCCATATAGTAGGCTCCTAAAAATCTTGTTCTATCATTGTATTATTTTTAACTGTCTCACGGATAAGTGGATTTAACCGGTCGTCTGTAGCATAAATACGAAGCTGTAGCATACTCGCACTGATTGATTTATTCAGATTAAGCGTCACCTCATACACTCGGTTATTCAGGTTTGTAGCATCTGTACTGTTTAAAGTAAGTTCCTTTTCCTGCGTAACAGGTTCGTCACCGTTGTAAATGCAGCATACGATTTTTCGTTCCATCATCGTCATGCTTACTGCTTCTGATTGAATTAGCGCTGGAACTTGAGTCGGCTGCTTACCATATTCAGGTTGTGGTTCATAAGAGTAACGCCTACCTTTTCCGTCTTATTTGTTCTCTTCTGCTGACTGCGAATCACAGGAATAATCATCTCCTGAAGGGATGCACCACCGTGTGCAAAATTATACCCCCCAGAGGCTGCCAATCTGTTGGTACCGACAGATACACCTACCCAAAGAGGTGTCTGGCTTTTTATGGCAGAAACCTTTTCGAGTGGGAATTTGACGATACCCTCGACTTTAGCTGTGCTGTCAGTGAGATAGTATCTTGTTTTCTTCTCTACTGAAATATCGGTGATACTATGCTTATCCTTATCTTCAAATTTCATGTCATTATATAGGAATCCATGGTCCGCTGTAAGCAAGACATTAGTCACATTCCATGAAGCATGTAAACGTTTGATTAACACTGCAAGTTGGTCTATGGCCTTACGACAGGCACTGATAACTTCAAACGGGCTTTGAGAATGACTCGCTTCATCAATTGTTTCATGAAAGATATATACCAAAGGCCGTTTAAACAGCTCTCGTGTTGAAGTCTGGTCACCGTTCATCACATCTTCATAGCGAACACAAATTCCTCCGTCTCGGTATTTATTCAGATGAGCAGTTCGTTGTTCTGTTGTAGTTAATACAACTCCATCTACGGCCATATCTGTGCCGAACAGTTCAAGGGAGTGATGTGGAAGAAGTGATGGCTTGCAGAACTTGGTTTCCGTAGGTAACATGGCTTGATAAGCTTCAATAGTAGCCATATGCTTTTCCTTGGCCAGTCTCTGCATCAATTCCATAGCCACTTCGTATCTCAGAGCGTCACTGATAATGACTACCTGTTTCACATTTGGATCAGACTCGTTAGCATAGAAGTCTTCCTGATGCTTCAACCCCGTTTCTGTAAACCAGGTGCCTTTTTCTTCCACACAAGTCAACCATTCGAGGTTAAGCAGGTTGGCTATCTTGGCATACTCCAAATCAATTGTCTTTTGGCAGCATTCAATACCAATTCGATAGGATTCTCTTTCGTGAGTAGCTCATGATAGGCTTCGAGTGTTCTACGATAGAACATATCTACCTGATAGAACTCCGTAATATATTTATTTACGTATTCTTTTGTACTGTTTAATTTCAGTGTGCCAAGGCCACGTATCTGCATATAGAACAGAGCTGACTGTCCGATGAAGCGAATGACAATCTGGATGTAACTGTCAACAGGTAATTTCAGAGCCAATTCTCGCATACGATCGTTTACGTCCTCTGGATCAGCCATGAGTTTCTTTTCTAAAATCTCCTTCAGAATCGGCCAGCAAAGTGCTTCAGTAAAATAGAAGTAGTTTGCATCAATACCATAGATGTTGATGATTTCCTCTTCTTTAATATCTGAAGACAATATTCTCATTGACTGGATAAATTTCTCGCTCAGCATACGGTCGTGGGTGCCCCACTCATAAATCTTGTTTACCTGGTCAAGGATTACCGAATTGCTGATTTTATATTGCTTGTACGAATCCCCTGGCATAGCATCAAGTAATTGCGTGATGCAATTGTACTTCATGCATTCTGCAACGCACTTCATCTTTTGTGGCAAATTCAGATTATAACTTACTCCAAAAAGTTTTGTCAATTTATCATTGATTGCTTTGCTGGCATCTACGTTCTTTGAAAGTTTATGCCAAAAATCAGCATGTTTTTCCCTTCCGAAGTAACGTCAAGAACAACCATCTTTACAATGATTGTTTCCCAATCCAACAACTTTTTCTCGCCGAGATAATTGGAGATGAAAGCACGGCAAACCAAATCCTCACTAAAGGTACTTGAATCAATATGCCCATTAAGAATATTATGGATTTTAGAAGACATGATTTCCGCAATATTTTTCTTGATAAAACTACGGAACCGTTCTGGCAGATTATACTGCTGCATAAAAGAGGCATAATCATCTTCCTTATATTCCATGTTGGCTTTCAGCATATCAAGCAATGGAAATTGTAGTTGCTGTTCCTCTGAATGAGGATAGGTTTCCACAGGAAAAAGCAGAACAATGCGTTTGTCTTTCCAAGTATTTTCAATAGCATATTTTGTATTGAACCAGGCTCCATCGAATACTTTATATATATATCCGTCAGCCCATTCCTTCACCTCTCCAAGCTCTGTCTGGATAATATCCATCCGGTCGAAGATAAAGAGCACATGAAGCTGTGGGTTTCGTTCAAAGTAGTTATATATTCTTTCTTGTACCATATTCTAATATACTTAAATTCCAAATAATATTTGTCCGAACTCTTCTTGCTTTACCTCTATTCTCTCTGAAGGGAAGATTGTAGAAGTTGCCAGTGAGGTTTTTCTTGATAGCAAATCGTCCAATATCTCATCGAATGTTTTAATGTCAGATGTAACTGCCATAGGATAATATACATACACATCCTTTGTTTGTCCGATACGATAAGCACGGTCTGTAGCCTGGCTTTCCTTAGCTGGATTCCAGTGCCTACTGTAGTGGATAACATGATTTGCGGCAGTCACATTCAGTCCCATTCCTGCAGCAACGGGTGACATTATAATTACGTTAAATCCATCAACAGCTTGAAACTCATTTATGCTCGCTTGTCGAGTTTGCCTGTCAAATGAGTGTCTTTTTTAATAATAGACGGAGTATCCCCATTAATGATTGTACATATTATGCCATATCTTTCATTGCAAAGCTTTTGAAGCATTTTCTGAGTCTCCTTACGTTCAACAAATATGATGACTTTTTCTTCCTTTTCTTTGATTGAATCGAGAAATTTGATAGTAGCCTGTAATCTTGCACTTGTACTAACCAGCTCGTTTATGTCATGAGTCGTTAATGCCGAGTCGTAGAGGTAAGGATGTTCTGAAACCTCCCGCAAGTTCATTATTGTAACAAGCATATTGGGTTGAATACCATTCATATAGGCATTAATGACTGATGTATATGTCTTTTTTTGTACACTTGGCATGGCAATTTTCTCTTTGAGTTCATGTTTTAAAGGAAGATCTTTTGCAGCATCTTTCTTTAATCTGCGCATAAAATATATTCCAAGCTTTTCATGAATTTCATTACCAAGAGCGACAATGTCAGTGTCATCTTTTTTTAACGGTGATTGATATTGAGCAGCAAATGCTTTCGCATTACCTAATAAACCAGGAACACAGAAATCCATGATACACCATAAATCAAGAAGTGTATTCTCAACAGGTGTACCAGTCATAGCAATTCTGAAATTGCATTTCAATGCCTTGGCTGCGTTGGTAACAAGCGTACCGGGAGACTTAATCTTTTGTGCTTCATCTAATGCCACGATGTCAAACTCCACCGCGCAGAAATTTAACTGTGATATACGAAGAGATTCATAGTTAGTTAAGACTATGTCCATCTTTTGTATTCTATTTACAATATCTTTGTCAAACTTTCTTGGCACATCCTTAGAGGTAAGCATATTAATAGTCATTCTTGGTTGCTTGAAGAATCTTTCATATTCATTTTTCCAATTTTCTAACAGTGAAACAGGAGCTACTATAAGATACGGTTTGTGATCAGCATATTTCCTTGAATGCCAATCAATAAAATAAAGTATCTGTAAAGTTTTTCCAAGTCCCATGTCGTCTGCCATTAGACACCCACTTGCTTTACTTTTATATAAATGCTGTAGCCATGCAACACCTTCTTTTTGATGTTCTTTTAGTGAATAGCATTCTTGAAGATATGGATTGGTGAAAAGGGTATATTTTTCGCCTCTTTCGATAACTCTTTCTTTTACAGCAAAACCAAGTTCTTCTGCATTTTCTTCTATAATAAGCACTTTTTTGTTATCAACAGATTCTGCATTAAATGGCTTAGATGGTGCCTTTAACTGCTGTGCCGCACAATCTGCAAGAAACAAAGCATCTTCCATGTCTATTTGGGCATTTTTATACTCAATAATAGATTTGCCATTCTCTTTTGCTTTATTAATTTCTTTTCTGAGATTTTCCAATTCTGTCTCACTTGAAATTGTCACTTGGCTTGTTCCATTTTGAGGACTTTCAATTGTAGCACCAGCAATCCAGCATGATTTGTAGGGACAAATAAATGGATAGAATTTGGGCTTATAAACACCAATCTCAATTACGCGGTCACTATATAGTTCCGATAAATCAAAAGCATCAGGGTCAAAAAACTCAGTAGGTTCTTCTATAATTTTTTGAATTTCTTCGCGCGTTTTGTGTCTTCCGCCTTGACTTTTAAGATGTCGTAGATTTTCCTTTTGCTCTTCATTGAGTACAACGCGAACACGTTCGCCATTTTCTCTTTGAATAGGGTACTGTCCCTGTACTTTTCTCATTCGATCAAAATACTGCTGAAATTTTTTATTTTCATCAATGTCAATGGCAGGATCAATGGTAAACCCATCTTCATCACGACCAACTTCAATTTTTATGCGTTCTGGAACGTAAACATTCTCGTTTGCTAAATAACTGTCTAATTCGCATCCGGCTTGTTCTGCTAATGCTTTTATCTCTCCAAAATTACGCAGGTTAAAGTCTGTAGTTTTTTCTTCCTCTGGAGAAGAATTAAACTCATGAATACGATTTATCAATTCATATTGCGCTTCCGATAATAAATATTTCTTTTTGTTGACTATAAGTATATTTCCGCATTGTTCATATGATAATAATTCTCCATCTGGCACGTGGCTAAGAAATTCAACCTTGTATTCAAAATCAGATGCATTTAACATGCTTGTTCCAATGAGACGCATGGCCATATTATAGGGTTGGGGGACACCTAGAAGTAACTTATCCTCCTCATCTAACAGATAGATATTTTCATAAGGGACAAGACAACCATCTTTTGAAGCATAGGCATACCCATTGTCAACCAAAGTTGAAAGAGGCATATAATATATACTATCGTCTGTCGCTTTCCATTCTTGGAAATGAAGATCATGTCCATTGAAATTTACAATGAATAGTATTCCTATTTTATTTACTACCTGAGTTAACATATGCTTCTTTAAATTTTAATAGTCATATAATCTGTTTGTTCTGATCTCTGCTTATATAAAACAGTTCCATTTGTTTCCTTCAAATATCCAACACTTATTTCTCGTCCTGAGTTTGAGTGTACAACCTCTTGCCATCCATTGTCATTTCTTGCCTTTCTTATCCATACACTACCAGTTGGGGTTGCTCCGCTAATTAGTGGACGTAGATGAACAAATTGATTTCCAGCGGAGAAGTTAAGGTAGAAACCTTTATATCCACAAACAATCCGGCATTTACCATTTGATATCCATTTACTTGATAAAGAGAAACGAATATTGGCTTCATACACGGTCTTGATTGGCCTATTAGACGAAGTCCTCGGGACTGAATTGATGATGGTTTAAACTTAAACTTCTTTGAATTGGGGTTGCCTTAAAAAGATTATTGTCTTCAGCATCCTGAAAAGATATGCCAATGTTATTTGATGAAATGACTTTTTGTTGCAACCAACCGCTTAAACGTCCTTGCCAATTTCCCCTATGGGTCATTCTTCCTTCCTCGTAATATGTATTGTAGTACCAATCACTTATATCAATCAGACTTCCCATAGATGTAATCTTCAGATCTGCAGTGCTTGGAATATACCGTTTTTTCCCTGTCACCATCTTAACTTTTCATGGTCCTGGTTGTAAACGTACAAAAGCACCGGTATCAGAGAACTCAACAATCATCTTATTCTTAATGAACAATACAAGAGCTGATGTCTGTGATGCGAACGAATCTGTCTCAATGAAATGTGGCAGGAAAATACCGCTGACTCGGTTATCTCCTTGTAAGATTCTTTTTCGTTGTAGTAGATCCAACAATTTTGAAACTGCTTACATATTCCACATATTTTAGCCAGAAGTCCTTTCTATCCCTGTCTTGTACACAAACTTCAAAAAAATGTCTCAATTATCTTTTTGACTAAACCATAGATTTACATGTTGTTTTGCCTTTTTGAGCTGTTGGGCTTGTTTTTCAGTTGCGCCTGCAAATGGAGCCCATGTTGCGCCAAGCGTAATATCGCCTAAGATTCGATTGGCATACTTGCATAGTTGAGTACGTTTTACATCATCACCTGTTTCATTTACGCGTAAAACTAAATCTGCAAAAATAAGTTTTTTGGTTCTATCATATTTGTGAGCATTTAAAACAGATTCAATATAGTCAAAGTCTATGATTTTATTGCTACTGATAAAATTAACAATCACATCAGAGTAATATGATTGGCTTATTGTTGACAGTTTGTTACTAAAATATGCAGGGGCATTCTTTACATCCTGTTTCTTTTGAGATAATAGAGCGCATAGTCTTAGGGGACCAGCTTCATCAAATAGATTTGCATGGTTCTTCATTACCATGTATTTCTTGTTTGAACCATTGTATTGTTTTAGCTGCTTGCTGAGCAGATCACAAGTCAATGAGCGAAGCTCCGGGTCAATCATGTTCCATGAGTCAAGACAATAAAATGATAATCCGTTAAAGAACATGTCCCTCCAGTTAGTCTCTAGAATATGAAGCGCATACATGTATGCCTGTTCATTCCCTTGAAGTTTTATTAAATAATAAGAAACAATACGAAGTTCATGAATGCTCCAAATACTTGTTTCTTTATTTTCTGTTTTAGCATTCTCTATGACTTTCTGCATAATTTCATCAATAGTCTGTTGAGAAGCAATAACAGTTCTGTCGGTCATCATGCGTACCTCTATTTCCTGCAAGGTACGCATATTGCGACTGATGGCCAACTCAGTCTGATGGTCAACAGTACGTTCTGCAAGCAAGTGGAAATCTTGCAGAAGATCTTTGTTAATATTTAGAAGTGCATAGATGTCTTCCATTATTGTTTATGTATAAAACGTTTATTTGCTATATCCTCCAATTGCTTTTCAGCATTGGTTCTTACTCTGAACTCTACACGTCGTGATAAATCCTTATCTTCCTCGCCGTTCATTTTCAGTATCAGGTGGCTTGAAGAAAGTCCGTTTGCTGTTACAAGGCCTTTAAGCCACTCTTCCAAGTCGTCAGACATAAGACTAAAGCAATATTGTAACACGGCTCTTGTTCTATCCTGAGAAAGTTCCATGTTTGAATAATAGCCTCCGTTGCTGTTGGTGTGGCCTTCAATACGAATTTCTTCAATATTATCTCGGTATTCATCACGACTAAGTACGGCTATATATCTTGGGAAAAAGTCATCAAGAATATTCTTAAACTTAGGTTTCAGCAAGGACTGTCCTTCATCAAAAAGCATTGACGGTTCTTGGAAACGAATGCATAAAGTCGAGTCTATTGTAGCCCTCCAAACTGCAAGATCATCTTTGAACTCCTGCTGCAGATCGATGTAAAGTTGTGTTTTGATTTGGTCGTATCTTTTCACAATTTCCTCGTCTTGTTCTGCCTTTTCTTGCACTTGAAGGAGCGCTCCCATCAGCAGCAGTATAAAGATGAACAGAAGACTGGCCATTAAGTCACCTGTGGAGAGTGCAAAGGCATTCTCATCTTTACTTTCGTATTCTGTACGTTTCTTCTTCATTATCGTTTATTACGTGTAATTGTATCGGTCAACATTTCTGTAACTTCATTCTGTCGTTCAATAGCTGAAGCAAGCGCACCTGTAGTTTGGGTTAGGCTCGTAGTGTACTGAGCAAGGTATTTGTCAGTACTTTCTTTTATTGTTCGGCTGTATTCAGATAACCCGTTCTGTAACTGAGTAAAGATAGTTCCAAGTCCTTGTTTGATAATCTCAAACTTTTGGACATAATCCTCTGATAACTGACCTGAGTCTCTTAACATTTCAGTTACCTGATCAATACCCCCTTGGCTCATGGTTTGAAGTTCTGCAAGCCTTGTAGCATAGTCGTTCTGTCCTTTGTTGAACAGTTCTGTCGCTAATTTCATGTCACCAGATATTGTACGTAGATTACTTGTGCTTATCGTTATTTCTCCCTGAGCCTGTCTGAAGCCATTCATAGTTCCTGAAATGTACTCGTTCATCTTCTCCAAACGTTCCAATCCAATATTGAAACTGTCAAGCAGTCTTTTTGTCTGGGATGTAGTATCTTCCTGAAGTGCGATTAGGTTGGCTTGTTTACTATTTACATCATCAGTGATTGACTTGACGGATTCTGTTACAGAAGATGATAATGTACTGATAGTTCCAGTAAGGAATGTGCCCATCTTGTCCGCAGCATCTGCCAGTTTGCTTACCATCTGGTTACTTTGCTCTTGGGATGATTGTGAAATACCAGACATAACTTCTTTAACTTCATTAATGGCATTACTGATAGCACCAGTAGCAAATGTAATTTGTTCTTGCATTTGTCTCATTGCCATAGAATTAGTATTGGCAGAGGTATTGGATATTTCCGAAATGGAATGCTTAACTTCTTCAATTGTAACTTGTAATGTTGCTGAAATATTTTCCATGTTTTTCGGAAAATCGGCCATAGCTTGGGTTGCAGAGCCTAACTGATGAGCCAAATTTTCTAATTCTGTTGTAGCCGATCCGGAAAGTCCTGAACTAAACTCATTCATAAGTAATTTCATGCTTTGCTTCAGTTCATCCACAACTCTCTGCATCATGTCGCTTGCCGGTGAAGATACAGTTTTCGCCATTTGATCAATATGTTCAACAACGGTTTTAGTGGTTGCATCGACACTTTCCATTAACGGAAGAATTTTTTGTTGCATCTGTCGTGAGAGAGTCTCATCAAATCCTTGATTAAGTTCTATAGCCAGGTCAGTAGAGAATGATTTTAGAGCTTTTGTTTGCTGGGCGTTCTCAGAAAGAATTTCTCGTACAGCGTTGGCCAGGTATGATAACTCCAGATTCGTTTGTGTATGATAGTTTTCCACTAAGCTCATTAAAGGAGTCTTTTATGGTATTGGTTTGTACCTGAAAATCGGACTTTAGTGCATTGTAAAGTCGGTCAATTATATTCTGCTGATTAAGATTGGCCAATGCTATGTCATCAATATAATAAAGGGCATCTAGCTTTTCTGTCAGTCCATTTACGTTTTTATACAATCTATGTCTTAATGATTTATCTATAAATGTAAATACAATAGACAGAAACATACCAAGAAGAGATGTCAGGAACGCTGTGCCCATACCATTCAATACCCTGAATACTTTCATTGATTTTATCTGTGTTACTACTGTCAAATCCTTGAATACCCAAAAGTTAAGCCAAGGAAAGTGCCAAGAAGTCCTAAACCGACAAGCGTACCTGATGCTGTATCAAGCATACGTAAATTTACCTTGTTGCATTTACACACGCTGTTGTCATATATAAATTCAGATGCAGGTATATTTGACTTTTTCCCGTCTTTTGTATTTACGATAATAGTTTTTTCATATTTTTCCCCAAGCGAAGCTATCTTGGAATTGTTTAATGAATCCAAGATATTCTCACTATTAACAAGTTTTACTAAAATTTCCTTGATGCTATAAAGTTTTCTTTCTTCAAAACAAAAGAGTAAGAAAACCAATATAATTACTGCACCAGATGCTAATGTTATAATATCAGACATGTTATTTTTTATTTGCAGATTCTATTGTTATTATTTTATTAATGTTTATTCTATCAGATTTTTATTATATAAAGTAAATATCCGTTCTTGGCAATTCGAGAACTATTATGATATTCGTTTAATCAAACACTATGACATCGTCAAGCATTATTTTCCGAGTATCATCACCAACTACATAGGTTAGCTCGGTGTTGTCATCATACTTTTTTTTGGGAAGCATAATCATACAGTTCCAGTATGACGTGTTCGAGATGAGAAAGCCCGGATCTATGCAAAAACAATTTAGTTGGAGTATCTTCGAACTCATCGGATTCTTCCACACCAATGCAGACAATGGCGTGTCCGAAATTCTGATTATTAAAAGAAATCCCTAAAATTGCAGGACTATTCTGATGAATATTGTCGTAAATGCGGTCAATATAATCTTTCCGAATAGCTGTGGCTTTTATATTGAAGTCGGATGTATTACTAATTTCCTGTGCCATAGTTTTAAGATTCCACCCGGACATATTCATACCGCGTTGTTCTAGAAGTTTGCTAAGAAATTTTCCTTTCGGACTACGCTTGTCCACATTTCCGGAGTATGAATTTACATCCTCAATGTTGATTTGCTGAAGGCACATCAAAGAGATGATTGTACTATAAACAGCGCATGCACCGTCAAGACTTCCTTGGTGCAGGGCTATACTTTTTATGCTGCCATCAGCTTGTGTCGTTTTTACTCCTGTTCTATAAAGTCTCACAGAAGGAATGATTGTTATTGTTGCCATATATATTCTCCTTTCGTATTGTTATTTTATCAGAATAGGCCTACATTATCTCTCAACCAACGTAATTCCTTTTCAATGCTTGGATTATTTAAACCTAAACTTTGCGCTTTTTTAAGGCTTTGAAAAGCCTCTCTATACCGTCTTACAGACGAGAGTGCCATACCCATATTTGAATAAATCTGAGCGTCTGTAAATGGCGTATTGGGAATGTATGGTTCATTCAAAGCTTTTTGGAATGCATCTATTGATTCTGTATATAACTTTTGCCTGTAGTAGTGAACTGCTTGGTTAAAATACACAGTTCTGTTACCTGAAAGTTGTTTATACCATTTCAATCGCATTCCTACTTCCATATGTTCAATATCGATAATTCCGGTTCTATCATTTGGTTTTGTAAAACCACATTTTTCAGCAACTCTCTGAGAAGGCTCATTATCCATACTAATATCCAAGATTACTTGTTGGAATGAAAAGTTTTGTAGGAGGAAATTCGTTAGTCCATTCAATGCTGATGAAGCATAACCGTGGTGTCGATGAGAGGGATGAACTGCATACCCTACATTCCACACAGGCATATTAGTTGTTCGGTTCATGACAGGTTCTGCTGAGATAAAACCAACCTCTTCACCATTATTATTGAAAATGATAAAGTTTAATGACTCTCTTTGGATATTTGCATTAACAATATATCTGCAAAAAGGCCTTTATGTTTTCAGCATGATCTTTACGTAAAACATAGTATTTCTTTACGTCTTCGTAGCGGAATAGTTCTTCTATAAACCAAACATTATTTGAGTTCACGGGTAACAGAGAACAAATTCCACATTCTATTATATTTGGTATTGCCATATTAAATATCTTATAATTAGGTGTTTATTAAGGTTATTTGATTTTCTGTAAAACGTCTCCGAACTTAGCATAATTCACTGTGACACCATCGTCAAGATTGAAGCTGATGGCCTGCTCTGCTACAACCTGCAAACGTTCGTGATATTCACGACATTCATCCAATTGCTTCTGAAGCGTTTGGAGCTGTTTGCTTTCTTTAGTCGTAAGTTCTGCCCGACGCAAGTCAAGTTTGTTGATTTCCTGTTCCAGATGTTCAATGAAGGGGAGGAGATATTTTGCTCGGATGCGCTCAACTGTATAGGCATTCATACGGTGCATGTAAGCTATTACTTGGAAGGAACCTTTCTTTGATGCAAATAGCCAATAGATTGGACGGTTCTGATACATCTTTTTATGGTCTTTCCAAAAGTTCTTTACGAAATATTGCTCTATGGTCTTACCTAAACATTGCTCCACGTAGTTAAGATTCTCCACATGAAGTTCTTCACCCAGTACCACACGTAGGAAATCAGCGAAACGATATGATGCGTTGTCACTGAATCCGCAATCATTTGCCATCAGCGGCATAATGCCGTCGTCATCAATTTCCCAAGACTGTCCGTTAAATGTGTAAGAAGCAGTTTCCTCATCAGTAGGATTGGGGTGAGCGATATGCAATCCTGGCTTATCAAGACGATAGCGTCCCAACATACAACCTACAGCAAAGCTAATAAGTTGCTTCATCAATACTTCGTCGTTCCAACTGAGACTGTCATCTGCAATATTGATTTCTCCTTGTTGCAGAATGGTTATCTCAGAGAGTGTAACATCTGGTGTAAGCTCATCTTGCAGACCGTATATGTCAATGAACTGACGGTTGAGCTCTTCTTCGTTCTCGTGAAGCTGCATGAAGAGGTGTTCCCACTTTGTCTTGTATTGCTCCATACGCCATTTCAGACTGCCAAGTTGCGGTGCGGCAGGATTGATACAGATGTGTTTGTCTGTTTCTTTTTCGTGCAGCTTTTCCTCGTGGCGGATATTGTCGATATAGGTGTTCTCGTTTACAGCTAATAGGGGATTAGTTTCGAAGTCCCATGAGGTTTCATGATTGTCCCAATCTTGTTTGGAAATGTTGATGTTTTGTTGAACACAATGATTTATATAATCATTATTTTTTCCTATATATGGTACTTTGAAAGAATCTCCAATTTGAAAAGATAGAGTTGGACATAATATAAATAGCAATTGCTGCATAACCTTTGAGTTTAGGAAGCCCAAAATATACTCCTTCTTTTCTTGTGGGAAGCAAGAAGGGCCATTACAGTCAAAGATAAATCCAGGTTGTAATATCCTTGCATAAAATAGATTTGAACCAATTCTTGGAAAAGTTATTCCATCTGTGAAATAATATCCGGGATTCCTTATAACAGCAGGTTTAAATGATTTTAATATTTCTCCATCGTTATACCAATCAATGATGTTTTCACTGAGGCTCAAACCGTACCAACGTCTAACATCTCCACCTTTATTATATGGGAACCATTTTAATCTGGATCGAGCCGCTGACGCGGCATTTTCGAAGCCGAAGCCTATACGGCTTCGGCTGACCTCGAACCAGCTGCGGAGAAATCTCGCATTGTCAGCAGTTGCCAGCCCCTGTGTTGGGCTGCAAACTGCTGACAATGCGAGATTTGATGTAAATATTTTTAAGATATTGGGTGAAACCCAATAACCAATCGGACATCCCGGGATTTTCTCAAAGTTAGATTGAGGGACATTTGGGTAATACACCTTGGCTGTATGTTCCTGCAATGCCTGGAGGAACATATCTTTCTTCTCTGCGCAATTCTTACCATCTACCAGTCGGAAATACACACCACCTTCATCAGACTTATTTTTAGCTACAACAAAGGAAGTGTTTTGCACCACCTCACCACTCAGCTCATCGAAAGTTCGAGGGCCCAAGTGAAGCATGTTTTCAATATGATAGTTCTCGAGTAAAGACGTGCGTAGTTTTTCGAATGAAGAAAGGAACATCCAGCTCTGCATGTTAATCATGCTATATTTGCCGTTGTCTGCAAGTCTGTCAATAGCCAACAACATAAAGGTGGAGAATAAATCTCCTTTGCCTTCTTCATAATTTGCCTTCACATACTTACTCAGCACCTCATTCATGTTGCCACCACCCATATACGGCGGATTCATTACCAAAGCGTCATACTTCTCCGTCAAAGCCAAAATTAGCTCAAAAGCTGGAAGTTGCAAAGCGCACGGCATCGGGCATAATCTCTTGACTGCACCAGTAATCAGTAGTCTGTTTAACCAGTAATCTTGTGCTGTCGCTAATGTCGAATTTCATGATAGAACCCAGCGAGTCTGCATTATGCATCAGTTCAAAGCAAGCGGCAAGTTCTTCATTTTGTGAAGAAGTGTTCTCTCCCTGGAAATAAAGAGAAAGGAAATCATTTAAGTTTTCATCCGTTTCTTCATTCCATGGTTTCGGCATGGTCAGTATATTCGGCAAGCAATGCGCATCAGCAAAAGATGAATCCTTTGGCATGCTTTCAACAAAAGGGCAAAAGTTGCTAATTGTTTTGCACGATTATCCAAGTCAATACCTGTAAGGTTATGACGGAAAATGTTTTCAATGGCTTCACCACGGCCATAGCCTTCAGCAATATAAAGGTCATAAAACAAGTCGAAGCACTCGTTTAGAATGTGTCCAGAACCGCAGGCCAAATCGGCAACCTTCAGGTCGGTAAGCTCGTTGTATTTCAGTAAATTTTCTGGAGTCGGTTTTTCTGTCTGGTTCACTAAGTATCGCCACTTCTTTTGAAGTGTTGTTTCATAGGGATTATTATCCAGATAGATGCGACCCACTGTGTTCTGCACCATATATTTCACTATCCAATTGGGTGTGAATATCTGTGTAGCTGCCGGTATTTCGTCAGCCTCGAATTTTCCTTTCTTTGCAAAAACTTCGTCTTTACGCTCTGATATATAGAACTGATAGAGCCAACCAATTAGTTCCGGAGACTGAAACTCTTCATCGGTAATAAATTCAGTATGGTTCAGCATATCCATGAATTTACCTTCTGCCAGAATATCGTTTGGTAGAAGTAGCTCGGTATAGTCGGCCATAGAACCGAAACACTGGTTGAGGATGGGATTATCGTGACACCATGCTGTAATAAGCAGGGCAAATTGTTCGGTGACCTTCGTATCGTCATCCAAAAGCTCGACAATACGCTGACGAAGGTCTTCTTTCATCTGTGGAAGATGACCCTGGCGTGCTTCGTCCACAATAATTGGGGTACGTGCAGCATCGGCATACTGAAGCACAGGAGAACAGAGATTGTTCTTCTGCAGAATACGAATAGCGCACAGACGATTGAACCAAGTATACGCTGCCTCTTCATACACTTCGTTGATGCCTTTTTGCTGAATACGATTATAGAGGGACATCCACTGATAGTAGAATCCCTCTGTATAAAATTGTCCGTTCCAAAGTGCACCTCCTTGCATCAGTTGTGGACGGTGCTCTTCGGCAACATTACCTTTCTTGTCGAAGCCAAGTGTAGTTATCTTAGCTGCAATGCCGGCTTTTAATATATTGCGAGCTTCGGTAGCGAAGCGTTTTATTCTATTGGTGTCCATATAATCTATTGGTAATCTTTATTTAATAATCATCACTCCGTCATGGTCGACAAGCAGACGTTCAATCTGTTGACGCAAACCTTCAAGATAACGGTCTATGTCTTCTTCGTTTGTAATAGGTAACTTTGTCCTTGTTTGCAGTGATGCCTGACGAATTCTCTTTTCTCGTACAGGAGGTGTTGGAGGATCAACTTCATCATTATCCTTTTTAGTAGGCTTAGGAGGAATATACGACATAATCTTGTTCACCTGCTCCTGATAGAATACATCGGTAAGGATATTGTTTCTCAGTACAAGTATATTTGTTGGCGCAGTTTTAAGCTGTATGGTTGCTTCACGGTCGGAAAGTACACTTGCCGGGACATTCTGTTTCTCAGCTACTTGCAACAAATAGTCAAAAATATCGTTATAAGCCGCTTTAATTTTATCGCGAAGTTGATTTCGCACATCGTCCAAACTGCCGGAAAGCTGATTCCTCAATTTTATATAGCCACGGAATGTGTTACCCATTGGCCAAAGGTCATCCTTCACTTTTAGGAACTCATCAACAGCTCCTATCATCTCTTCCGGAACAAACGAGAAGTTATATGTATTCTCATCAGCGAACTGGATGAGCTGTTTATAGGTAGAGAGTTGATCATGGGTAAATTGTACCACCTCTTTGCATTTGTCGGTAAGCATCCTGGCTTCATCCTTTGATGAGATGATGAGATTGAAGAATTTCAACGGATCACGTTCATCAAGCCATGATTCGAAGAGATCTATGGCCTTACGGATTGGTTCCACAAAAGGATAAGCTATAATCTGTTGTTCTATGTCCTTATAGCCTTTGATTAATTTGGACAGGCTACGCTCACTCTCTATGTCACGACACATGCGGAATAGCTGGGTACTGTCTGTAGTTGTCGGAGCGGAAGAGATTCCAAATACTTCCTTCCATGCAGCAATGAAATTCTGAATTACCTGCGGTGAAATAACCTGTGCCTGTCGTAGCGTAAACTTATTACTCTCTGATACAATGCGGTTGGCCACTGTAGATGTTTCTACATTGGGATTATTGGTGTAAGTGTAGTCACGGTTGTGACGACGTACCAAAGTTCATTAATCACATATAGGGGTACAGATATTGTCCCATCCATAAGGAGCTTTAGAGAATTTGGTAAGTACATCGGTTACATTTATCCTCAGCAAACTGCTTATTCAGATAGATTTCCACTTCATGCTCAGCATCTGTAAGAATCGCCCCCATACCTTCGTAATCTCCAGGATTCACATTACGCAGAATGGCTTTCTTCAATTGCTCTGTAGTGCGTGGAATGCTTGGAGAATCAACCAAATTTGCTTTTAGGATAGATTCCTGCTAAATGTTTCTCGATGGCAACACGATAACGGTCATTACCACGTTTCTGTCCAAGCTCTGCATCGTCAATCACGTATAGTCCGGAAACAATAGGACAGGTGTCCAAAATCTTTTCAAACTCTTTTTTAATAAGTCCTTCGTAAAGTTCCTCGGCACGCTTGGCAAATTCCTTACGGGTATTGGCATTATCCTCGTTTGGGACGGGAGTGGACATATAACGTTCTGCCTGACAGTACCAGTAAAAGGCGTTGTACAAACGTCTGTTCTCACGATACTGAGGACCTACATAATATACCATTCGGTTGGTATTGCTGTTCTGCAATGCAAGCTGCTCGGCAGTATCATAGTCGGGGTCCATGACAAACTCTACCATTACATCCGGGTTATTGCTCAGGAAGGTACGCTGTTTTATAGTCAGTCCAACCGAGAAACTGCGTGTCTTATATTGTTCTTTATTCTTGAGAGCTGTGATATATTTATTGAAAATATCTTTCAGCTGTTCAGCCTGCGTATTATTGTCCACCACCTGATTCTTAATGAGTTGTGCCACCTTCATTTCTTCCTCACTATAGAACATGAAAGTGTCAGGAGCTCCCTGTTTGCCCTGTTCACGGCGAATAATATTATTATCGCAAAGGAACTCTACAATTTTCTCCACCTCATTCTTGATGGTGAGGCGAGGAGTATCCATATTGTTTACCAGAAGTGAAGTCACATTATCCACGGTGGCCGGGAAAAGCAGCTGGTCGGTCTGTGAGATATTACATATCATGAATAGCACATTGGCCACACGAACCGCCAGACGAGTCTTTTCCGGTTTATCTGTCTGGTAGGTGCGTGCCATACGAAGGGCATTGTCCACAGCTTTCTGTCCACGAGCCTGCAAACCTTCCTCAAACATATTGTTATAGAGTTCATCGAAAGAGATGAATTTACCCAACTCGGCATCAGCATTCGCTTTGGCTGTAGAGTGGATAACCTTGATGATACTTCGCTCATTACCTTTTACTTCCTTTGCCACATAGCCTAAGTTCAGGAATGAATTGAACACCTGCATGATAAGCTTGAACTGATAAGGTACAAATGGGTAATAGTCGATGAAATCATCCTGCGAGTCGTAGCTACTGTAGGAGTTGGGCAACTTGAACTGCAAGTCGAATCCCGCTTTATATTTGTTATAAAGCGAGGCCAATGTATCTTTCACCTCTTCTTTCTTGTCGAGAATACGCTTCTGCGTGATTACTTCCGGCTGTGTTCCTTTGAGGGATACCTTCACTTCAAAGCGTCCCTTAATTTTACCTTCTTTATCTTTCTCCTCGGCTATATGACAGTCGTCCATAATCTCGGAGAGGTCTTGCTGTGCTGTACAAGCCACCCAGACCTTGTTATCACAAGCTTCAGACAGTTTCGTAATGATTTCCTGAAGGTTAAGATAACGGTCGCGCTCCTTGTTGATGAACTGTGAAACTTCATCGGCAAGGAAAATCAGGCGGTAATCATCGCCCTTGTCTTTAAGATATGATGCCAGTTCCAAACCAAAACGGTCTATACTCATGTTCGTATCACGCTTGATGATACGCTCACGAATACTATCTACGGAAAGTGTTGGTGCCAGTTCTTTGGCAATGTCAAGCACCCAGTCGAGTTCGTTGTCAATCAAATCGGCAGCCATACCAGGGTCATTCCAGTCACCACCTTCCTCTGCGATGCGTTGTTTGAATGCCTCAAACACTCCCTTTTCTTCCAAAGGTTTTTCAAGATTCTGTGCCAGTGTGATATTGAACTTATTGAAACCACGTTTGCCATTAAACTCATTCCAGAAGACATGCAGAAAAGCTTTCTTCTTGTCGGTAGAGTTGTCATAGCTTGTTTCCAGATTGAAGATACATGTATCTATCGTGGCCCGTTCCAACCAATTGGCGATAGAAACCATCTGCTCGTAGTCGAAGCTCAGATAATGTTTGTCATCAAGCGGGTCGATAGCCTTTATTGCTTCGAGCAGACGTGATAAAGCATCTTCACGAGTAGAAGGTGTGATACAGTAATCCAGATATTTCAGAAAATGTGATTTTCCTGAGCCATAATAACCGTCAATCCATATACCCACGTGATCGTATGGTTGGTTATTCTTGATAGCATCTAAAATACGGAAAAGACCGTTCATAATCTCGTCCGTAAACACGTATTCCTGTATTTCTATACGTTCTGTTTCTGGGTCAAACTTGGTAAAGCGCTGACAGCAGGATTCACTGCACGGTCAATAGGCTTATTATATAATTCTTTCAGTTTCATTAGCTTATTCGTTTATTAAAAGAGTGGCACGATATGTATGATTGTCTGGAAGTGTATCAAACAGCCGGAATGAGTTCTGATCACGATGACCCGGATAAAAGACAATGATTTTATATTTGTCCGTTTCGTTGTAATCTTCATAAAGAGCCAAGAATTCATTGACCCTCAGATAAGGATACATACTGCCTATACCATACATAAAAACGTAGGGACGACGATATTGGTCTTTGATCGTGATATGATCAATGATACGTTGATGTATAAATTGAACGAATTCTGGTGAATGGGCATTGCGGGCAAGCGTATCCTGTGTGCTCTTTACCTTTGACGGGGCACTCTGTTCTTTTTCCATCAGATATTTCAACATAGAAGGATGACGCAGAAATTTCTTCTGGTCGAGGAAGCTGCAAAACTCATCAAACAGATTCAGTGTAAGCACATCCACATAGTTTGTGGGACGGATCAGATTCGCTTTAAACTCCTGTATTTGCTTACGAATGTCATACTCTTTCTCTGCCGGATACTGGTAGATAAAAAAGTTATAAAACAAGTCGCCATTTTCCGTATCTTGGAATCCCGGACTATTCAATTTATCATCAAGCTCTTTTATGGTCATATCATTGTTTTCTTTATGTTCTCAATTTCGTAAGGTTGCAAAAGACAAGCTTCCAAAACCATGGTTGTCCTTTTCCCCAGGTAGTAAGTAAAATTGCTACAGGAAATCGCATTAAGATGGTTGCTATTGTCAAGCATACCCACTTTACGAAGTATAGTAAGATATGCAGAAGCCACTTTATCTTTGGTATTATCGCTCCATGAATCAACAAACTCATCTTTTGATGCTATTTCGTTGAACTCCATCATAATGTCATTTTTATCGATGCTTTTGGATATGCTGTTCCATTTTTTTTATTGCAACATTTACATGAAAATCAGAAACAGATCTTATACGTCCTCAAAATAACATAGAAGATAGCTACTATCTTGTCTGTATCGTTCATTCCAAGAAAGTCATCCCAAAAAGATGATGGCATAGACTCATATCTTCGTTTGATTTCCAGAATAGCTTTCTTACGAGAACTTTCTGCATTAATGTGAAGCAACCGATTATTCACCTTCTCATCATGAAGCAACTCCTCACTATTGGTTGCACGGAGTAGAGGTAATAGGATATTGGTCTCCTCAAAAAGGAAACCGCCACCCGTGATGGCTGCTGTGTATGGACTATCTTTTTTATTCATTGCTTTATTTCCTACAAAATTGTTCTTGACTGGTGCAGTCTATCTGCATTATATCATAATTCTGCAAATTCCTACGTATATTTGTTATTATTTCTTGTTTGTATGTCTCAGGTTCAAGCACCTTGACATCATAGCCGAACGACAGAATCAGTTGAGTAAATTCGTAAGTAGGCCGTAGCTCTACGGACAAGATACATTCTTCATCATTAATGATTTTCTGTGTGTGATGTATCGGTTTGGAAACGATATAGGGATATTGTCTCTTAGAAAATTGAAGGACAACCTGTATCTTTTCTACGTCATCGGGCGGAATAGTAACTCCAAATACGTCATCAAAATAATGCTCAAAATCAATCTTTTCATTTGAAATAAAATCAACATTTTCCTCGATACTATTTCCTGGATACGGTCAAGAGCAAAATTGAGATACGATTTGCTTCCGCATCGTAAGCCATAAGAAACCAGCGGTTATTATACTGCTTTTATGTACCAAGGATGAACAATGACATTGCGCACGTTATCATAATTCTTGTAATTACGATAAATGATTCTAATGGCCTGATGATTAATGGCCGCATCTATAATGTCAGATAAGAAGTTCAGACCTTTCAAATGAGGAAATTTGTTCGAAACCAAGAATGTTTTCGTTTTTTCCCCTAAGGCCGAATCGCCATTCAAGATTGAAATAACTTCTTCAACCCATTCGTTGCTGGGCAGTCCTTTAAAAACGGTTAAGCATTATGATAACGGAACGTAGTTGAGTGGCTTCTTCTTCAGTCAATGGTTGGGCATTAATAGTGAAGTTTGGGTCACTGTAACGATAGTAAACCCTTCTGCCATCCTGCTTTCTTTCAAGAGGCACACACCATCCTGTTTCACTCTCCATAAACTTAATGTCTTCAAATATCTGGCGACGGCTTACACCTCCAATCCCATTATAATAGTAAATGGCTTCATCACATTTATCAATGAGATCCTCGATGTAATACTTATGCCGTCTGTCCCGAAAGCATTTATCGAGAGTCTGGTAACGTATCGCAGCATTTTTATTTGTTGGCATATTGGGCTTAATCTAATATTAACGAATTAAATCATTTACTGTAACTTCAAGGCATTTGGCTATTTCAACTAAATTCTCTAAGTTGGGTTGGGCACTGTTGGTGCACCATTTAGATATTGTTGCCGGATCTTTTACCTAATTGTTCGGCAAGCCATTTGTTTGTCTTCTTTTTTTCAGCAAGAACAACTTTTTTTAGGATTTAAATCTTTACCCATATTTCACTTTTTTTTGGTTACTATTGATACAAAAGTAATGTAATTATCCGAAATAATATTCTAATAATAGAATAAATGAGTGATATAACTCAAAAAAATGATTATAACGACAATTTCTGAGTTGATTTTCTTATCTTTGCTATTGATTTAATGGTTGCAAATTATGGAGATTCTGTTTAAAATGCAGATAGGCTGCATAGATTGGTTCAATCTTTGCATAGGAATATCTTCAAAAAGTACAATTATATGAACGTTGGACAATCTAACAACATTCTATGTTGCGATTGCGCATCTTGGAATGCTCATAGGCTTGTGAATGAATATGTGAAAATTGCTTGGATGGTAAACGATACTGTCCCATTCGAAAACTTGCCATGGGATAATCAGGTAAGGATTCTTCGGATAACTTCTG